>Ga0315316_10000112_pt1 | contig 42652 bp, 46 predicted proteins | sample M160m3416metaG_FD_203702 | JGI IMG/M metagenome (GOLD analysis project Ga0315316, IMG submission 203702) | Ammonia-oxidizing marine archaeal communities from Monterey Bay, California, United States - M1 60m 3416 | ecosystem: Environmental > Aquatic > Marine > Intertidal zone | place: USA... | reverse complement strand
GAGTCCTCTCACCTACCCGGGAGGAGCTCAACTCGCTCATAAAACGAGTTGAGTGAGATTAATTATTAAACAAAATAAGAACTGTCTCCTGCTTTCTTAGTACTGCCATCATCACCCCACATAACCGAATCCCTCAGTTCGTCTTTATCATCTTCTTGGGTAGCCACTTCACTTGGCTTCCACGCATTTAGTTCTGCTAACATACTAACTGTATCTATTTGATCATCGTGTTTACTTTTAAACCCCTTTAGAGTAGCTAAAGATAACTCAAAAAGCAACTCTACAAGTTCCTCACTATCTTTTAATTCCTCAGGTAACCAAATCTTTTTAGATTTAAACAAAGGAACTGCATTCTGCTGAAACCTACTCATCTTATCTTTAGTAGGCCTGATTCCTATTGTATTACTATTTTTTCCTGTAGACAAAGTAAAATAAATATTACGTTGACCCATTTCATTTTGAATCCAGCTAATAAAACCTCCCTGTTGCCCAGTTGTTTCAATTCCTACTTCTTGAGGACTATATTCCTGAACTAAACGAAACAAATTGTCAATAGTGTTATTCATAAGGGTTCTCTTACAAAACCCGTCTACCCAAAGCCAATCCCCGTTATTATTGTATGCCCATACGTTAATTACATTAAAATCAGCATGTTCTCTATCACTAGTAGCAAAATCAGTAGTGATGTAAAAATTATAGGCTCCCTTATTTTTAAGTAACGTACTTCGTTTGTACCAGATTAGATCTGAATCTTGGATTAGCCTGTCTTCTTCGGATGTAATACGTAGCATTAACTCCTGGTTAAACGAGTCCAGTTGTCCAGCTCCTTTAGCTTTAAGGTATTGATTATTCACATACTCGTAGCTAAACCTATCTTCCCAAGCGCCCTTAAACTCCTCACGAGAGCACGGAAATGTCTCGCAAACCGGATACACATTAACGTGCCAGACGCCCGATTCAATTGCTTTGTATAAAGGGTCCTTAGCATTAAACGGAGTTCCAGACCAAATAACTTTCCTCTTATTGGGATGTAATGCATAATCAATTGCCGAATAGACAGTATTCTCCACATTTTCAATAATAGTCGCAGATCTCGCATCTTCATCTCCTAGTAAATCATCAAGTACAGCAAGATGAGGTCTCGTATTTAATTCAACAGTACCACGAACGCCTGTCTTAGCACCATGACCGGTAACAACAAACTCTTTACCCTCTGCATTTTTAAAATACCATCTGATATCAGTAAATCGTGTTTCTGTAATATATTTTTTTAAAAATTCACTATTTTCACAGCGTCTTTCTACACGAAGACGCATTTTTTTCACACCATTCTCTATACTATCTGAGAGATACAACGCGTAATCTACGACCCCAAATCCTGGAATTGATCCGTACACAGCCAGATATAAAAACAAATATTCAGCAAAAATAGTCGTTTTAGCTAGTCCCCGCGCGCACATATTGGCAGTGTTTTGGTTTTTACCCGCAATTTTATCAAGCATTTGGTAGTGAATTACAGGAGTTTTGTTCTCTTCTCCTTTTTCACCATTAACTAATTTGATAAAAGAGACAAACTCCAAAGCGAATTCACTAGGAACATAAGTAGGGTCGTCATCGTAATTAATATCGTTAAGCCACTCATCTACTGTTTTCTTAACTAGCATTTTCCTCCTCGATTACTTCATAAGTTGTTTCAGTGACGGGTGGGGGTGGTGGCGCATTCACCTTCCGAGCTAGGATTTCACTATGTGCTACCTCTTTAGCACTAGATTGTCCATTTAGAATCATTTTAAGCTGCTGTTGCGCAAGTGCTTTAGTAGTTGCGCGTAGATCCTCTACTACATCGTTATTGTAGTTAATATCTATTTCTACTTTAGCCGCTGCAGGAGCTGTTAAATTACTGATCAGTGACTCAGCTGCCTTCTGCCTCACTAGTTCTGATTTAGCTGTACGCATTAGTTCTGCTTGTGTATTAATAGCTTCCTGGTAGACGCCTGCATTCAGTATATGCGTAGGCACCATAGTCTGTTCCATAATTTTAGTAATTAATGCATTTTTACTGTAATTATCAGCAAAACTAGCTATATAAGAAGCCGAAGCGCCTTTATCTATTAAATTCTGGTACCTGTCGGGAAATACCTTGCTATAAGCAATAGAAGCCTTATCTCCCATTAATCTAAGAGACACAAACTTAATAGCGTTCACATAAGCAGCTAAAGAGTGTTTACCCGTCGCTAATACCGAAGAATAAGTCAATGTATTATCCCGAAACACTCTCCTTAGCTCAGAATCAGGTTCCGAATTAATAATTGCAACAACTTCGTCAGTTATGTGTCTCCGAAAACGTTTATCGGGTACTGCACCGGACAATTGCTCTTTAGTTAAATGATCTGTTGTTTCTAGATCAGTATCGACATCTTTTAAATTAGTTAGTTGCATTACGGACCTCGTTCCATTTGTTGATTAATGCGTTATGTGATATTCCATCCGTGTAGCACATGTGCGGACACACCATCCATGTATTTTTATCTACACGTATTAAAACGCTTTTATCCACTAATTCCGTCCAATATTTTTTCCAAGTCCTATAATCCTTAATCCAGCTGACGGATTCTATAAAATCCTTTTTGTCTATCTCGTTGTTTTTATTAGATAATAACGTTAACGGCAGCAACAAAGCAAACGCTGTCCTGGATAAGGCCCACTCACCTGCTGTTTCTAAATTAACGTATTTACTCATTTCGAAGTCCTCTACTTGTCTGTGTATCCCACATGTGCTTAACTATAAAGTACTGCTTGTCGTTCCCGTTAAACATAACATCTGGATTAAGCATATACTCTTTCTTGGTATATTTCCTAATAAAATCAGACTTCTTCAGGGCCCTCAACCCACGATGAAAATCATGCAGCGTCATCCCCGTCTTTTCACAGATAGTCTTAGGGGTCCCTATTACCATATTCACTCTATTAATTTTATACATTATTTTCAGTAATACCAAAGCCGCATCGCTTGACATCCTATTGTTCGCTAAAAGTGTCGCGGGCGCCGTGCCCAATTGAAATTTATTAAACATTCCTCCTCCTTTTAATTTATGCGTCAGCCGGCTTTTCACTTATATACATAGTCAGTCGGTAGTCCTTAGGGTTTTTATTATATCTCTCAAATTCCTTCATAGACACATCCGCTACCTCATAAGTAAGAAAACACCCAAAGTCCCACTCCAACCCCCATTTCCCATTCATCTTCTTTTCTATTACGTACACAAAGTTTCTGTGCTTAAAGTTATTCTGCCTTTTAGTATTCATAATAGAATATTCACTCCCCATTTAGTTAACTAAACTTAAAGTAATACTACCTCAAAAACGACATAATGCAACACTTAACTTCAGTTTAATCTCACATTAGAGATTTAACACCCCTGTTTAATCTCACATTAGAGATTAAACTATTTGTAACTACTTATATCTAAAGGTCTAACTCCCCTATAAGAATAAGAAGCGTCCGCCGGACTTCTCGCCCCTACGGGGCTTCAGTCCGTCGTCCTTATATTAATATAATATATTAAGAGCAGGGCTAGCCTACAAGATGGTCTTAAAGCCATTGGCAATTTTTTATTTTTAGGTACGAGTGCATTACTTACTACTTGGGGGCGGTAGTGCTCAACTACCCCCGCCCCCTAAATTCAAAAACGATCTTTACACAGGGCTGAAGCCCTAAAGGCATATTATTAACCTTATAAGGAGTTCTGCCAATGTTTAAAACAATGGGTTACATGTTTCACGGTATCAACCTCGCTCTACAGTCTATCGTACGATTAGTCGTCAAGTCATCGGAAGGTACTGAAGAGATCGTCGACATCGCTCGCGACGAACTCGGCGTCGCTGGCGAAGGTCAACGTGTCCAGCACGTCCTCGACCGTCGTGCTATCGCTAAGGAACTTAAAGGGCATAAGTTTACCAAGGACGAGCATTCCTACATCTACCGTCCTCGACAATCTCTCCTCAACAGCTAACCTCTCGGGGGCCAGGGCGCATTCGCGCCCTCGCTTCCCCTTCTTTTTTACACACAAGATAATACACTGTAAGATAGCTAAAGAAAGATTTATCCTTTTCATTCCTTACCCCTAAACCTACTTCTATTCATACTTAACCATACTAAGGATCCTAATGGGCTGAAGCCCATAAGGGAATAATCCCATAACTCTTCCTTAAGGAGACTATCTATGAGTGATCAATACGCACCTAAACCAGTTACAGAAGAAGATGTACTCAGGGCTTTGATCAACTTGCACAAGCGAGCTGATCGTTGTGCACTTAACGACCGAGAGCCCTGCGGTCAGGATCTTGAGTTGTTGAGTAAACCCCTAACCCAACAACTCGAGCTTCTTCGAGTGGAGTGTGAGATTTGTGCTGAGTCTGATGCTCACGGGGAATGGTTGTCCGTGGGGTGTGACCTTAATGCAGAGCGCGATGCATTCCTGTATGAGGGAGGTAAGGAGGATCACGCCAAGCTCATGGCTGATCATATGGCGAAGCAACCTAAGTATGCGCAAATAACTGGGGAGCGTCACATCTTGGGTGATTACATCGAGTTCTAATCCTATACCTACACGGCCTTTAGGTCGTGTAGGTATTTAATTAACCATAGATAAGGAGATAGCTATGATCTTAAAAGAATACAGCAAACCATTAACTGGGAATTTAGAGTGTCTTCTTGAATCTGTCTACAGAGATTTACCTAATCAAGAACGTTCTCCTGATTTCTGTATAGATATGGTTCACGAAGGAATTCTTGCTATGTCAGAAAAATTAACAGGAGAAATGAAACGTCATAATGACTACGTTACACGGGCACAGGATTACATTAGAAAGTGCCATAAATTAACTAAAATATTTAGATACTACAAACATCATGGAGACTGGCCACCACCAGTCTTAGAAAGGGAAGATAATGACTAAGAATACCGCAGAAAGATACGCCAGTTATTGCAAATACGTCCGTTTAATCAGTGCAATTGGAGGTACTACGCTCTTTGTCTTAACAGTTATTGGTATGTTCATGTTAGCCAACTATGTTAATGCATGGGAAATGGCTAACAACTATCCATACGGCAAGTTGTGTGAACTCTACAACAACTGCTCTAAATGAAAGGAGCGCCTAGGGGCTGAAGCCCCTTAGGAGCTTTATTAACTGCAAAGAAAGGATATAGCTATGACTACTGTTGTTAATCTATATAAGAAACCTTATGACGTTTATATTGGGCGCAGTGGTAAGAAACAGAGTGGTAAATGGGGTAACCCATTTAGTAAAGGTACGCGGGAAGAGAACATTGCTAAGTTTGAAGAGTACTTAGTTAATAATAAAGAACTTATGCAAGATCTACATGAATTAAAAGATAAACGATTAGGATGCTTTTGTAAACCGAAGGCATGCCATGGTGACGTGCTAAAGAAGTATGCTGATATGACTTCACTTATTGATCATACAGACGCATGTGAATGCATGTATTGCCAACAATTAACTTAATAAAAAGGAGCTGAAGCTCTAAAGGAGGTTGGGTTAAGCGCGCACAGTTCCTCGTAAAGGAACCGAACGATAAGAACGCGCGCCAACCTCTTTTTATTAATCATAAACATGGAGGAGATATTGTGCCTGAAATGAGATTAAACGTTAAAAATCAAGAAGCAGAATTAATTAAAGCTACAGAAGCATTAATTACTGCTAAAGCTGATCTTGAAGCTCAGCTAAGATCAGCAAGACGTTTAAGAAACGTGTTTGTTGAATCTAACAAGAAGCTAAAGCTAGAAATAGCAGATCTTAAGCGTAAGAATGCTAACCTATGGGAATTACTTAACACAGGAGGTGGTTTAACAAAAGAACAAGCTAGAGGTGATTGGATCGATTATGACGCAGATAATCATTAACCTATTTTCTTAAGAAAGGATAGCTATGCGTAAATATTATCAGTTAGGCACTTCTGACTATGAATTCATCGCTAATCATGATCACTACGCAATACTAGTGAAAGATAAAGACGGGAAACCAGTCAAAGTGATTAATGAAAACGGCGTGTTACAACACGCAGTCAAAAGGGAGCCAATTACTCCTGAACGTATTATAGAAATATTTAATAGTCCTGATATGTATCTTAGCGATACCGAAGGACGTAGTATTAAAGTAATGGAGCGAGACGGTGATGACATATTCTTTAGAGGTTTTGTTTCTTATGACGACTATTCTATAAAATTAACCGTAGATGAACACGCTAAAGACGTTCTCGCGTCTGTTAAAGACGGCGTTTCGTTTAAATACACAAGAATAGAAGGTAAAGATCTTATAACTCAAACGTTTAAATATTAAAGAGCCAGGGCACATTCGTGCCCTTGTTCGTTTTTTAAAGGTATACAAGCTCGTGCCGGAGGCACTGCGCTTGACTATTTATATTAAAAAAATAAAGCATAGAATAAATGCTTACGCATTTATCGCAATGGCATGTCCTTGCATAAAGAAGAGGCGCAAGGCATGACCATTGCTATCGATTTAAAGCATTGGAGTAAAAGATAAAGGTGATGATTGCAAGCAATCACGTTTAAATCATTAAATAGAGGGTAGAAAGATAAACTACAGAACGGGCTGAAGCCCTTACGGGGTTTCAAAGCCCTAAAAAGGTGTCATGGTGATACCTTAATTCTTTAATCCTATCGATAGGAGGTGCAATATGCCTTTATTGGACAATAAAGAGCCTGTTGTAGAAGAAACGCCTGAAAAGAAGACCCCTAAAGAACGATATTTGATCGGTTCTACGGGTTGTTATTTTGAGGTAGCGGAGTATCTTGCGGGTAATCCCAAGATTACTGAAAAGTCTGTTAAATCTCTCGGGAATAGTCCTGCGATGTATTTGGCAGATACAGAAGGTGAAGGTCGTTCTTTGAAGGTTATGAAGAAGACTGATCCTAAGAAGAACAAGTCTTATGACGGCGAGATCAAATTTAATGGTTTCGTAACAGCTGGAGATAAGAGAGTTGAACTCTGGCTTGAAGAGCACGGGGATATGCTCCTCGAAGCTTGGAAGACTGAACCTATTGTTCGTGCTATTAGTGCGGATGAGCTAATAGATTCGTGGTCTGAGTAAATCTATTAGTATTCGGGGTTGCAGACACTTATGAGGTGTCTGTAGCCCCTTTTATTATTAAGATGGAAAGAAAAATAAACAAAAGGAGAAAAAATAATGTATCAATTATCAGAAGAAGAGCAAAAGAAATATAACGAAACACACGATAAAGGGATACCTTGTCAGCCTAGTCAGATTCCTTGCGAGATATGCTTAAAGATTATTGTGCATGCTCTTCAAGAAGGCTTTAGGGACGAAGCTAGAAAAGAACAAGCACAATGGAACTAATCAAACAAATTGGAGGAAGTATGGATAGCTACGTTGTCTATGAAGTTACAGGTAAAAGACCAGCATTTGTAAAGATAGATACTGTTAGAGCTACCAGTAGCGAATCAGCTAGAAGAAAAGCAATTATTGGGACAGCTAAGAAGTATATTGATACTGTGGCAGTTACTTATAATTCTATTAAGTAACCTTAACAAAGGAGGGTAATCATGAAATTTAAGGCTAAGTGGGATTGTAACGATTTAGATAGTATATTAAAAGTCGTGGTTGATATGTATTTTAGAATTAAATATAAAGCTCCAAATTATTCAGATACTTACACTAGACCAGCTTTAGAAGATTGTCTGGATTTTGTAAAAGATAGAGTTATGTATCTTATGTGTGCAGAAGTTCAGACAGAAAAGCAAGAATTACATGAATGGATGAGGGAACAACAAGATAATGATCAACAAGAGCTAGACAAGATGGCGCAAGAAGAAGTGGAACTCAACGATTCATTAAATATGTCTTTAGACGCAAAGAATGATAGGATTATAAGAATACAGGAAGGAATGGATAAGCATGATCTAGGAGATAAATAATGTGGGTACTACTAATGATTATATTTGGAGCTGGGCCCTATCACGTTTCAAATATAGAAATTATAGGCACATACGGAAGTAAAAAGTCTTGTACTCAAGAAGTACAACGGGCTTTAACTTTGGATGTGCCTATAAAATCTAGCTTTGGTTGTATATTAGTTAAAAATTTAAATAACCTAAAAATTGTTTCACATGAAACAAGAGGAGGAAAATGAAATGGGTAATCGCAAGTACTTGTATGGAATGTGAAGAAATGGGAGCGATGGCACATACAGCAATCGCTCAAGATAAAGATGAAGATGGTAATTTTGCTCCTTATATATTTGATTCAAAAAGAGAAGCTGAATTATTTATAACAGAAGTAATGGGAGAAGATTTAGAATTTGCATGGGCAACACCTCAGAAAGAAAACATGTGACTCATTCCTAGGAGACAGACATGTATCATGTTTTATTAAGTGCAGAGGAGATAGAATTACTTAAACAACTATTACATAAAAAGATTGAAATGCATAAAGGACATGAAACCAGAATAATAGAAAATATTATTAAAAGATTAGAAGACCCAGAATGTGCAGATGAGTATTATGATGCAGTTGATTACTAACAAGGAGGAGGAATAAAATGAAAACACATCTAGAAACATTTGGATGGGTAACTATTTGTTTTGCAATTCTTTATTTCGGAGGACATCTTATAGTTGCTTGGGCAAAATAAGCTTTAGACAGATTCAACGGTACTCAATACTACGCTCCTAAAGATAAGTTCAGGATCTTTAGGGGCGTTTTTTATTCATGTTAATGCGAGGAGGCACATACTATGAATACAACGATAGAGCAATATGCTCTGGAAACTTCATGGTCTACGAGAATTACAGATGAAATTGTATTAGAAGCAATTCAGGGACAGCTTCCGTTCCAAATGGAACTAAATATATTAGAAACCATTACAGACCTTAACAGGGGCAAGAAATCTAATAAAGAAATTTACATTAAAATGTTTTCTATCCTTCTTAAGGATAAGGTTGCTAAACCTATCCAAGCTATTGCTACGCAGTTAGGGCATATTGCAGGTATTGAAAACTCCGCACGAGCATTCGAATGGGGAATTCTATTGGTTAAAGAGTGTAAAGATGTTGGCATATACACTTTCTTAACAATAGATGGTGAGTGGTATGTACATCCTAGTTTTCAATTGGACAAAAGAACCAAAAGAAAACTAGCCAAGTTACAGTATTTACCTCCTATGAAAACACTACCCGTACCATGGACTAATAATCATGGTGGAGGATGGTTATTTGAAACCAAACATCTAGTACTTGGCAGTAGATTTACTAAACATGATAAGCCTTTAGCCTATGATGTTGTTAATAAACTTCAGTCTATTCCATGGGAGATAGATCCCATTACCTTTAAACTCGAAAGAGATACAAATAGAGCTATGAATAAAAAGAAGTTTTTAAGGGTTATTGGTGAGTATATCGGTATACCGTTTCATTTTGTCTGGAGATATGATTCTAGAGGAAGAAGTTATTCTTCCGGTTATGATTTAAATCTTCAGAGTAATGAATACGGTAAAGCTTTGTTATCATTGCATAATAAAGAATTAATTACTTGCCAAGGACTTCCAAACCTACGTATAGCGATAGCTAATCATGCAGGTAAGAATAAACTGACTTGGAAAGAACGTTATGACTGGGCTAATCGAGAAAATTTCGATGATGTTATCTGGGATGAGCCTATTCTTGGACGTAAAGCCGTTAGAGCCCTGAAAGATACAGAAGAATGTAAACCTACAGGGTATGTAATGAGTCTAGATGCGACGTCCTCAGGCATTCAGGTAATGGCAGCTGTATCTGGGTGTAAGAAAACTGCTAGATTTGTTAATATGATGGATCCAGCTATTAGATACGATTTGTATACGGAAATAGCTGATTTAATGAACGCGCAGTTGCCTAAGCCTATATCTAGAAAGATAGTTAAGGAGGTTGTTATGACTCATTTTTATAATTCTAGAGCTACGCCGAAAGCTTTACTTTCACAAATAGAGCTAGGTGTATTTTACAATGTCATTACTGGATTGCTCCCAGGAGCAGAAGACGTAATGGATGTTATTAACAAGTGTTGGAATCCTAATGCTGATCACCATACGTGGGTAATGCCTGATAATCATACGGTGTATATACCCGTTGTAGAGGGTACTAACGGCGTATACTCAGATCCAGAATTAGGGGATATTCCTTTGAGGTGGCTCCATCAGACTAAATCTGACAATTATAGGTCTCTTTGTCCTAATGTTATTCATTCAATTGATGGCTATGTGGCTAGAGAAATGATTAGACGTTGTGATTTCCAACTAAGTCATGTTCATGATTGTTTCGTGTTTAATCCTAATCACTTATCAAAAGTGACATCGACTTATAGGAGAATTATGGCTGAAATAGCCAAAAGTGATATTCTTCAGGATATATTACGACAAATTACTGGAAACAACACTTTAGTGTTAACTAAATTCAGTGATGACTTAAATTGTGATATTAAGAACAGCAGTTATATGTTGTCATAATACTCCTCAGTGGTATCTATTTAGCGAATAGACTAAGTAACGAATTGTGCAAGCTAAAGCCACTATTAACGTATGGCCTTCCCTTAATTGGGGAGGTCATTTTTTTTTAGGTAGGCCATGGAGCAGTCTCGGTGTGTTTAGTCACGCTATTGAAAGAGACCAAATCCATCTAGCTTAATTACCTGTCAGGTATTCCATGGCTTACCTTTCATACTTAATATTATAGTGCCTAAAACACTTAATAGTACTTAAATTTAGGAGCTGTTTAATGTCGAATTTTGTAGTAAACTATTGTGAATTACGAGCTTGTCAGCATTGGAGGATGGGTAATAAGTGCAGATATCATAATCAATCACTTGCTGATTCTCTGAAGTACCTAGCTAATATGCACGATAGCTCGATCTGCGAAGTACGCAGACAAATCGATAAATACAGATTAGAAAATTTACTGGAGGATTCAAAATGAGGCTTTCGTATTCTGAAATAAGTAACATGAAACATAAAATACTAACTGATTTATATGGGACAAAAGAGAAAATACTAGCAGAACGTAAAGAAGCACTAGCTAAACAAAATAGAGACCTTTGGTTGGAAAAATATGCACCTCTAATAGCTCAACTTCCTCCAGAAATGATTACTCGTCATAAAGACTACCAAGTAAATATAAGCTATACATCCCCAAATTCTGAATATACGGAATTAAAAGAAGTATGGAGGTATTCAGCAGATGATCCCATAATAAATCCAGTTGATGTAAACGGTTCAAGCAATTATCTCTACGCATCAGAATCTCCTGTGCATGACAGATTAGAAACTACTGCTAATAAATTATGTGAAGACATCTTAGCTCTTAAAAAAGAAAGAGATGCGATGGAAGACTATTTAACAGAAACAACTGAAAAAAATAAAGGATCATTGCTATTAAAAAAAGTTTGGCCAGAGGTATTTCATAAATATTTACCATCTGAGCCAGTTAGAGCTCCCAGAAAAGCTAAACCTAAAGTAGTGAATCCTGACGTACCTGACTTTCTTAAAGTACGATTAACCACTAATTTATTGGAGGATAATTAATCAATATGCTCGCAAACACTGAAATAAATATAGAAGAACTTTATCAAGCCGTGGAAGATATAGATCCTGATTTAGTAGAAAACGCTAGTGATTTAGAAGACCTGCTAGAACTATTATTATTCCTAGGCTTTCCCGTCATATAAAAAGGAGAGATAGCATATGTTTGAAGTAAATGCAGTCGAATTGCAAGAAGCTTTAATTGAAGATCTTAAAGCAGGTCTCACTCCAATGGTTGCATCTAGTCCAGGAATGGGAAAATCTGATATTATTCGTACTATTGCTGATAAATTTAACTTGAAGGTAATTGATTTTCGAGTATCCCAGTGTGAACCTGTAGATATGCAAGGTTACCCAGGAGTAGTTAATGGGCGAATGACTTTTCATATCCCAGAATACTTTCCTATTGAAGGAGATGCCATTCCTGAAGGATACGAAGGATGGTTGCTATTTCTAGATGAATTTAATTCAGGAAATAAGCAAACGGAGGCGGCAGCGTACAAATTAATTTTAGATCGTGAAGTATACAAACATAAATTACATGACAGATGTTTAATTGCCGCAGCGGGAAATCTAACTACAGATAGAGCGATTGTAAATACCCAGAGCACAGCAACTACATCAAGATTAAACCATTATCGTATGCGTGTTGATCACAAAGTATGGATTGATTGGGCAAACTCTCATGAAATAGATCATCGTATTATTTCTTTAATTAAATTTAAACCAGAAATTTTACATAAATTTGATCCATCAACAAATGAATTAACTTTTCCATGTCCTCGTACATGGGAATTTGCGTCTAAGGTAATTAAAAATAAAGCAACTGTAAATCATATTACCAAGGTACGGTTAGCCGGTACTGTAGGTGAAGGTGCTGCAGTAGAGCTAGCAACTTATTCTGAAATTTACCAGAACCTACCTACTATTGAACAAATACTTAAAAATCCTAAATCTGGATGGAAAATACCTAAAGAACCGAGTGAGCAATTCGCAGTAACAACAATGTTATCTCACAATAGTACCCCAGATAATATGGATAAAATGATTATTGCTATTAATCGATTACCAACAGAAATGCAAGTAGTTACCCTTAAGGATATTTATAAGAGAACTCCCGCATTAAAAGGACACCCGATTATTCAAGACTGGCAAACTAAAAACGCTAGTATATTGTTTGGAAACTAAGGAGGAAGTATGTCATTAAATCAAGTAAACATAATTGAAAAATTTTTATCATGGTTAAAAGGTTGCCCATTTAAATGTACTATTTCTTCAATGCAAGGCAGCTTTGTACATGTCAAATTTTGGTTAGACGAATTAGAAGTTCCATCTAAAAAGGAGGACCTATGACAACTCGTGTTTTACAAAAACTAAAACCTATGCTAGCTGGTAAAGCTACAGATGAACAGATAGAAAAACTATTTGAGAGTAAATCAGAAATGTATGCTTCTCCTAAATTGGATGGCATACGATGCATGATTCAAGATGGAATAGCACTATCCAGGTCTTTAAAACCTATACGTAATGAATTTATTCAATCCATTTTAGGTAATGACATGTTTGACGGGTTAGACGGAGAAATAATTTCAGGCGATCCTACAGCTGATGACGTTTATCGCATCACTGCTGGTAATGTAATGCGAGCAACAGGTAAGCCTGATTTTACATTCTGGGTATTTGATACCTTTATCTATCCTTACCCTTATATAGGTAGGCAGCACGAGATATATCACATTGATCCAACAGGAATACACCCCAATATTAGAATTCTCCCAACGGTAAGTATTTTTAATATGAAAGAATTACAAGCGTATGAACAACGCTGTTTAGGTCAAGGATACGAAGGGGTAATTCTTCGTGATCCTAATGGTGCGTATAAACATGGCAGATCCACAGCAAAAGAAGGTGGACTAATAAAAGTAAAACGCTTTGAAGATTCTGAAGCTACGATACTTGGTATGGAAGAGCAAATGAAAAATAATAACGAGAAGAAAGTTAACGAACTTGGAAGAAGTCAACGATCTTCTCATAAGGAAAACAAAATTCCTAAAGGAACATTAGGAGCTCTTGTGTGTAAAGACAAAACCACCGGAATCCAATTTAATATTGGCTCAGGTTTTGACGATGCCACAAGAGACCAGTTATGGAAATATAAAGATGGTTTAATAGGCCAAGCTATTAAATACAAGTACTTTAATATTGGTATAAAAGATGCACCAAGACATCCTGTGTATATAGGTATGCGGGATGACGATGATATTTCTTAGGAGATAATAATGAAATTTAAGAATCTACTAACTGGTAGGAAATTTGTATGGGGAGGGGAGTTGTTTATCAAGTTAGAGAATCCTCCAACTGAGCCTTGTCAATGGTCTAGTACAGGAACTCGTCCATTAAATGCTGTTCAGCTATCTGGTCATTGCATGGGAGAAATACGTGGGTTTAATACTAAAGATTCTGATAATCGCTTTACTCAAGTAAGAGACCAACGTTACCACCATTAAAAGGAGATAGCATGGAAACTAACTTAGAAGGAAAATTACTTAAAGCAAAAGTTGAGCTGATGACTAGGTCAGCGTTTATATCTACTATTGCTTTGAGTTTACGTCATGTTATTACTGACAAAACTAAAACAGCAGACGTTAGTAAAACTACCATCCGCTATAATCCAGAATTTTTAAAAAACCAAACTGTTACTCAATTTGCTGGACTAATAGCCCATGAATGCTGGCACGTAGCATTTCAACATCTAGCACGTAAAGGAGATAGAGATCCTATTATTTGGAATTGTGCGGGTGATTATGTGATTAATCATATGCTTACCAAAGCAGGATTTGAAATACCTACTGGGGGATTACTTGACCCAAAATATGGCGACGGGTGGTCTACTGATAGCGTTTATGACGATCTAATCAAAGAGAAAAAAGACTTCGATACTGGAAGTTTAATGCTCGATCTTCATGAAGAAGAAGGAAACCGGGAAGATGGTCTTGCTCGAGATTCTGCGGTAACTAATATTATTGTTAGAGCGCGAACTCAAGCACAAATGTCAGGAGGTAACGCCGTTGGAGACATTCCAGACGAAATCCTGCGAATAATTGATGAATTATTAAATCCTAAATTACCCTGGCAAGTTATATTAAATAGATTTCTCGACCAGCGAGTACGCGAAGAGTACTCGTGGGCGAGGAAGAACCGTAGATATTCAGGGAATACCTATATGCCCAGCTTACATAGTTACGGCCTTGGGCATTTGACATTCGCTATAGACACTAGTGGCAGTATAGACGATAAAAAACTACAAGAAATGCTTAGTGAAATTAAAGGTGTTCAACAAACATTTAATCCTGAATCCATGACAATTATTGATTGTGATTCAGTTATTCATCAAGTACATGAAATTGACCAAACTACTGATATTTTAGCTTTAGAATTTGCTGGAGGAGGAGGTACGTCATTTATACCCGTATTAGATTACGTAAAAGAACACCCTACTCAAGCACTTATATATTTTACTGATTTATGGGGCGAAGAAGAGTTGGATCCAGTAAACTATCCTGTTTTATGGATATGCAATTCTGATCATGAACCGGCAACTATTGGAGAAACTGTTTATGTCGATCACTACAGTACTGCTGTGTAAAGACACAGCTATGGGATCAGCAGAAATTACTAACTATTATTTAAAACCATTAACAAATGAGGGAATTTTACAGAGCTCTGTACTCGTATTACCTCTTCTTTACAATACCCCAACTAAGATACTAGCTAAAACTGCTAAGGCCTACTTGGATAAGCTGATTGGTAAAATTCCAGAAAGTGCGTCTAAGTTAATTATAGCAGATAGTAATTATTTTAAGTTCATCACTAAAATAGCAAAAATATCTGATAAATATGGATCCACTGTTAAGGGGAGTTACCCGGGATATACTCACTTTACTTGTGTGTATGTTCCTAGCTATAAAAGCTTATTTCAACAGCCCGAAAATTCCCAATTAATAGAATTGGGTATTAGAGCTATTGCTGGTACAGGAACGGCTGTATTAATCAATTCTGCGGAATACGGACTTAGGTACGGATCTGATAGAGAAATTTTAGATAGCTTATATAAGTATCCAATACTAGCTGTAGATATAGAAACTACTGGATTAAATATCGAGGATGAGATAATTTCCATTGCTTTTGCGTGGGATAAACATAACGGAGTAGCAATTGATATATCTATCAACGGGACTTATTATCTCAAAGAATTTCTAGAAACATATAAAGGTAAATTGTTATTTCACAATGGATTATTTGACGCAAAACTCCTTATTCGAAGCTTATGGATGGAACACGCTACTGACTATGCGGGTATGATGAAAGGTTTGCGTTATTTCAAAAATTTCGATGACACTATGATCCTAGCGTATTTAGCTAAGAATGCTACTACGAAGGTATCTCTTAAACTAAAAGAAGTCGCCTTAGAGTATGTAGGTAACTACGCTATTGAAATTCAGGATATAACCAAATACACCAAAATAGAAATCCTAAGGTATAACTTAATAGATACCTTAGCTACTTTCTATATATGGGAAAAGTATTATGAAGAAACTTTATCCCGTCCTTATCTAGAAATATTTCAGCCTAGCTTATATACATTAATTAAAATGATGCTAGTGGGTTTACCGCTAGATACAGATCGAATACAAGAGGTATATCATATCCTAACAGCTAAAGAGAAAGTACTGAGAGAGCAAATACAAGAAAACGATTGTGTATGTTCATTTAATATTCAGCTACAAAGCGATACCTGTGTAAAGGCTAATGCTAAATTAAAAAAACTAGTCAAACCGATTGATGATTTTCTAGATGTAAAATTTAATCCAAGTAGTCATCCACAATTAGGCAAACTATTATTCGAAACGTTAAAACTACCTGTTATAGATAAAACAAAATCAGGAGCTCCAGCTACTGGAGGAGACGTCCTACAAGACTTAAAGAACCACACTGAAGATGAGGATGTATTAGATCTTCTTAAATTCATAAAAGAATTATCTGAAGTAACTAAGATTAGCGGTACCTTTATTAAAGCATTTATGCAGGAGAAAGATTTTCTTCATGGAAATCTAAAGCTTGGAGGAACACAGTCAGGAAGATTGGCTAGTAATTCCCCAAATCTAACAAATCTTCCAGCTCATGGACCAATGGGCAAATTAGTTAAAAGTTGTATAGTTGCACCAGATGGGTGGTTATTCGCAGGTGCAGATTTCTCAGCTTTAGAAGAACGTATAGGAGCTATCCTGAGTAAAGATCCCAACAGAATTAAAGTTTACACAGATGGATATGACGGGCATTCACTAAGAGCTCAAACATATTTTGCAGATCAAATGCCTGATATAGACCCAACGGATGTAGACAGCGTTAATTCTATTCAAGATAAGTATCCAGAACTAAGACGTAGATCTAAAGGGCCCACCTTTGCTCTACAGTATATGGGTACAGCTTATACACTCCATAAACGCACGGGATTCTCGATGGATCAAGCTATTAAAATCGAGAAAGCATTTCATGAGCTCTATAAAGTATCAGGAGAATTTAACGAAAAAAATAAACAATTTATGGAGAAATATGGATATGTGGAATGTGCATTCGGCTTAAAACTAAGAACTCCGATAATCTCGCAATGTGTTCTAGGTAATTCCAGAACACCACATGAAGCAGATAAAGAAGCTCGTAGTGCTAATAATGCGATAACTCAATCATGGGGTATGCTACTTAACAGAGCTATGAATGCTACTAATGCACGGATTGAAGAAGCTGGATATAGCGAAGATATTCTTCCATGTAACATGATCCATGATGCTGGGTATTTTTTAGTAAAAAACAACCCGGAATGTATAAAATTTTTAAACGATGTACTTATTAAAGAGATGGAGTGGAATGATGACGCCAAAATAAAATCTACAAGCGTTCCAATGAGAGCTTCACTCGAAGTAGGTAAATCTTGGGATAAACTAACCCAATTACATAACAATGCAACATTAGAGGAGATCATAAATGTTTTTCCAATTCTCGCAGGATCAGCTTGACGCGATAGATGGGATTTGTGACAAGTTAGCTAATTCTAACCCAAAAAGTCACATGATAACCGTTCTTACCGGATCAGCTGGTACTGGTAAAACTACTGTAGTAGGAGAAATCATTAATAGAATGAGTACTTACTCTCCTTTAATTCCTATTGAATTATGTGCAACTACTCACAGAGCAGCTAACGTATTAGAAGATATCACAACAAGTTTAAATAACGGTGGTTATCGCTTTAATGCTGTTAAAGATGTGCAGACAGGACATGCGTTATTTAAACTACGCCCTACTGTTACTAAAACAGGAAAAGAACTCATCAAACAAACAGGAAAGTGTGATATTCAATACGGATCTGCAGTAATTATTGATGAAGCTTCTATGATTGGAAATCAATTCTTAACAGCTATCGTAGATATTGTTAAAGATAAAGCTTTAAAATTACTATTCGTAGGGGATCCACTTCAACTTCCACCGCCAACAGATATTTGTAGCATATTTGATGGTTCATTGGCTACCTATAAACTTACAACTGTTCATAGACAAGCCGGGGATAACCCTATTCTCGATAAGGCAGACGAATTTCGTGAATATGTTCAAGGCATTCGTAATATAGAACCGTCAATTAAAACTGCTTTAAATGCTAACGGTAGAGGTATTCATGTTCTCTCTCATACAGATTTCGTCGCTAAATTTGTAAAAAGATACATGAATTATTCTGCTGGAGATCCGGTAGATATACCATTATGTACTTATACAAATGAATCCGCTATTAATTACAATAGCATGGTGCGTAAATCTGCTTTCTTTTTGGAAGATACAATTGAACCTTTTTATACAGGAGAAAGATTAATTTCCAATAGTGCTGTTATGCAATCTGACAGAACTATATTAACCAATAATGAAGTAGTGCACGTCATTGATTACATAGAAGGAATTCAGTACGGTATTCCTGGATACTATGTAACAGTACAAGGTGAATCTGATAAATACACTGGAGCAAAAAGAAAGAAAATATTTTCTCCAAAGAGTAAAGGTATAACTGACGCAATTCTTGAAGGACACAAACAAGAAGCTATTAAAAGTAAATCCAAACAAGGTTGGGTAGAGTTTTATGCAATAAAAAACTCTCTAGCCGATTTACGCCCACCATTCGCCGGCACAACTCACAAAGCTCAAGGAGGGACATTTCCTGCTGTATTTATAGATAAAATAAATATAGATAAATGTCGTGACATAGCTACTAGAGCACGACTATTTTATGTTGCTTTAACTAGAGCCAGTGAGAACGTGTATATAAACAGTTAGGAGGAGTAATGGGGTACATTAAAAGTATGCTCCCAGATGGTTGGGAACCAGCACCAAATGAAGAAGAGGAATGGGCCGAACAAGAATTACCTAAGAAAAAATATTTATGCATAGGTAGTGGTGACATAGAAGCTCATTGGTTGCATAGATGGTATAAAGTGCCTCATGAAGAGTGCGTTATGTACCACGAAAACAATCCATTTGAGCTAGACGAAAAATACGCTCATTTAGTACGATTAACTGTTAGACCTGACGGCATTTATGATATCAAAATTGCTAAAACTGAACATTTATTAAACGAAGGGAGATAGCTAAATGGCATTTAAATACACAAATAAACATGAAATACCGCTACCACTAGCTGTATTTTTAATGCGTGACAAATATGGCTATGATGATAGGCCTAATGTAATTAGTGCTACTAAACTCATAAGACCTCTACGCGAGCTTACATTAATAAGACAAAATCCTGAAAAATCAAAAACTGTGGATGTCTCAGAATTAATAGCTCTTCGTATGGGGTCTGCTATACATTCAGCTTGTGAAGAAGCTTGGACAGACAGAAATAATGTAGTAAAGGCATTAGAACTATTTGGAGCAGCGGATAGCGTTATAGATAAATTACGCCTCAATCCTGAAAATCCAATGCCAGGAGAGACTCCCGTATATATCGAACAACGAACAGAGAAAAAAATTAATGATTTTATTATTACAGGTGCGTATGATTTAATTTTAGATGGCGAGGTTAATGATTATAAATCTGCAAGTGTGTGGTCATTTATTAATGGCAGTAGCATAAATGACTATATTAAACAAGGTAGTATCTACAAATGGTTAAATCCAGAAAAAATCACTAGTGACCACGTGCATATTCACTATATCTTTACAGATTGGGGTAGAAACGGGCTTAGAAAACATTCACCAAAACCTCATTACAAAGAAACATATCCAGCTATAAAAGTTGCAAGTAGAAGGTATCCATTATGGAGTATTGAAGAAACTGAAAAATGGATAATAGACAGACTCGAACAATTTAAATCTATTTGTGATTTATCACAGTCAGAATTACCAGAATGTACTAACGAAGAACTTTGGGTTAAAGAGCATGAAAGCGTATATAAGTACTATAAAAATCCAGAGAAAACTAAAAGATCCTCTGGTAATTTTCCAACTATGGATGAAGCACTAAAAAAACAAGCTAGTGATGGAAACGTAGGAACAATTAAACATGTCCAAGGACCCGTCAGGAGATGTAATTACTGTTCAGCTGAAGAGATATGTCATCAAGCTGCAAACTTATTAACAGCCGGTAGATTGGCTGTGTAACTGGGGAGAGGAACAATAGTCTTAACGAGGAGCCTTAGAAGCTTAACCCGTAGGAGTTGGGAGTTGCGGTCGCTCCGTACCCTGTAAAACTGATTCTCTGGAAGTAAAGGGTTTATGGCCTGCGAAGCTAGAAGTGGAGGCGGTTAAATCTTAAGATTGTTGAGCAATGTATACTTTTGATCCTATAGGCTGGAGCACAGTTGCTATCATATAGTATGCATTGCTACTCCTCTACTAATTAACCGACTGCCAAGAGCCCTAAGACTTGGGCAGATTTGGCAGAGGTTCTACGCGCGGTTTGCATAGTGACCGCTTAGTGTAGATATGGTTGGCCAAGAGCTAATACTAGTTTTATGGGTCATTAAAGTGGTAACGATACAACAGCGTAGCTCATTGCCACGCCATTCATTTAAAAGGAGGCAGTATGAATATGGCAAAATTACAACAAGATATTCTTAGATGTCAGGAAGTAATTGGTGAAATAATGATTAAACATTATGATACTAATAGTTATAAAGAGATGGTTGAAAGAATATTCAAAGAAATATTTAAAGATTATTTTGAATGTCCTGATAAGCTAGAACCTAAATCAGGTCACCTTCCAGAAGAAAGTCTTAAAAAAATAAGAGATAATTTAGGAATTAATAATAACTAGTCCTTGTAGCTCAGTTGGTAGAGCAACTGCTTCGTTAGAACGGTGGGGCGATGGTTCGATTCCATCCAAGGACACAACTAAAGGGAAAAAAATGCTTCATGATATAAAAGTATTTAGTCCAAAAGGAAAACTACTTAAAGTTATTAATGCACAAAAATTATACGACTCTAAATACGCACAAATATCCGATAGTATTGGAAAAACACCTTGGGGACAAAAATCTAAAAGAGCTAATGGAATATTGGTTGTATGTGTAATTTGTAAGAAAGAAGTAGAAGGTAGAACTAATCAAATTACGTGCGGATCAGATAAATGCGGGCGAGAACGTATTAAAAGAAGAACTTACCCAAATTCTCTTCGTAAATTTAAATGCCCAGAATGTGGTGTAAAGATAGAAACCAGACATCATAATAAAAAAACATGTGGGTTAGAAGAATGTTTTAAAACAAATAGAGCTAAAGGAGAAAAAATACGAATACAAAAACTTAAGGAGAAAAAACATGGCAAACGAAAAAAAATTAATGGATGAGATAAAAAAATTTATACCTAAATTTAAACAACATGGTCAGTATCAAATGTCTCTAAGTAGTCTAATAAAAGCGTTACAGAGAGAACGCGTTGGATTACTTGTAAAAATAACTGATAAGCATTACCCAGGTAGATCTCATAGTTATTTTGGGTATCATACTGATCTAGCATTTGAACCAGTTGAAGAACCAATTACCGTTGCTGAATTTCTTAAGGAATGCGAAGACTCTGTAGGGAAATCATTTATAACTGCGGATCATTTTGGTGAATTCTATAAAGACTATGTTATGCAGATTAATGCTCCAGTATGGATTTCTACTCTAGGTCAAGCTAGTCAGAAAGGTATTGTAGATGTAGTACCCACCGATGGTTACATCAAACTAGTTACTGAAAATATTGAAGTAGAGGAGGAGGAAGATGGCTCTAAATAAACAGAAAAAACTACAGTACATAGAACAAATACTAGAAGAAATCAAAAATGGTTCTATAGACGATAAAGAAGATTCAATATTACTTGAAGTAGCTTTAGACTTCGTTGGGGATCTCAAAGAAGGGAGTTCAGATGGAGGAACTTAACTCTTGTGATAGTAGTGATAAGTTAACTCTCCTGTTAAACATAAGACAAGGAACACAATCAACTACATATTCTGTTTCTAACTTACCGAACTGGTATGACATGTTAGGAATATTTGCAATTTATGGCGTTGTAGCTATGACTATATTTTACGCTGGTTTGTGGATTGCAAGCAGATATATATCACCGAGGAAATTGTAATATGACAGATGATGAGATGAACGATGAAGAAATACTTAAAGATAGAGCTAATAAATATGGCCCAGCTAAGCGTTGCTTTGAAACGTGGACAATTATGTGTGAAACCCTTAATAGATACGCTAAAGAATCTCCTAATACAGATCTTGTACATCTATACGCACTAAAAATGGCTTTATTAAAGATTGTAAGATCTGCATGGAATCCAAATATTGAAGACAACTATAAAGATGGAAGAAACTATCTCACAATTGCACATCAATGTATTGAAAAAAAGAAAGGTAAATAATATATGAAGAAATACCACCCGTTTTCTGAAAGAATAGTCGATATCCTTGTTCGTAAAGTTAACAATGATAATCGACATTTTTTTAGAATTCTAACTGCGTACTATTTATCGAAAGTAGCATCTATGATGCGGTGCAATATTCAAACAAACGATAGAGACGTAATCCCGGTTAATACTTATGTATTAAATCTGATGGTATCAGGAACAGGTAAGGGGCACTCTACTAATATTCTAGAACGAGAATTTATAGCGTATTTTAAAAAAGAATTTTTAAATAATGTATTTCCCAAGAAAGCTGAGCAAAGTATCCAAAATTTAGCTCAAGACAGAGCTGCATGGAGAGTTAATATTGGGCAAACCACATTAACATTAGATGAAGAAACTGAATTTCAACATGGGGAATTTCAAAAACATTTTGATCGTTTAGGAGAATTAGCTTTTAGTTTTGACAGTGGGACTTCTCCAGCTGTTAAACAAATGCGTGAAAAATTACTATTAGCTTCTGCAGGTTCCATGAATCTGGAACTAGATGAAGTCGGATCAAATATGTCTGCAAATGCTGATGTGTTAAATGTATTTCTTGAACTTTACGACGTAGGCCTTGTAAAACAAAAACTTATAAAAAATACACAAGAAAACATTAGATCAGAAGAACTACCAGGGAATACTCCTACTAATCTAATGATGTTTGGCACTCCGACCAAACTACTAGATGGTGGAAAAATAGAAGAGGAATTTAAACAATTTCTCGAAACTGGATATGCTCGTAGATTACTATTCGGGTATACGACAGATAGTCATCGAACTAAGTATGCATCTGCACAAGAACGTTACCAGCAGATGGTTGACCCTAATTTGGCCAAAGACATGTTAGCAATTCAGCAGGAATTTACTAACTTTGCTAAAAGATCCTTCAATCCAATACTGCAAGTATCGGAAGATGACCATATTCATTTAATTGAGTACCAGTTAAAATGCGAGGAACTAGCTGACGATATGAAAGACCATATGAGTCTTCACAAAGCAGAAATGATACATAGATACTACAAAGCTATTAAATTAGCGGGTGCTTATGCATTTGCGGATAATTCAACAAAAGTAACACAGGATCACCTGAATTACGCTATTAGCGTTGTTGAGGACTCAGGAGAAGCCTTTCATCAATTAATGCGTAAACAAGGTCCGTATGAGCGTTTAGCTCATTATTTGGCCGATTGTGATAACGACGTGACTCAACATGAGTTAATGGAAGAACTACCATTCTACAAAGGCTCAGAAGGCCAGCGAAAGGATTTAATGACTTTAGCTATGTCTTTTGGGTACAGAAACAACATTATTATCAAAAAGCGGATGTTAGACGAAATTGAATTTTTTAATGGGGAAACTTTGGCAGAAACAGATCTTACCCATCTAACTGTCGGCATTAGTAAGGACATAGCGTATCATTATCAAACAGATAACCCTCCATTTGATTTGTTACATAAGTTAACTACTGCAGATGGATATCACTATACGGCTCATGGATTTATTAATGGGCATCGTAAAAATGAGAATGTAATCCCTGGGTTTGATTTGCTTATTCTTGATTGTGATGGGGATATCAATATGTCCACAGTTAAGGTGTTATTAGAAGATTACACGTTTCTTATGTCTACAACTAAACGACATACTCCAGAAATTAATAGATTTAGGCTTATTTTGCCTCTATCTCATAGAATTAAATTAACCACCGGAGAATACTCTAGATTTATGATGAATGTATTCGAATGGTTACCCTTTCCAGTAGATGAAGGTGCCAAGGATATAGCTAGAAAGTGGGCTACTCACCCTGGAAAGTATGAATATAATAAAGGGAATGTCATTGACGCTACTATGTTTATTCCAGAAACTAAACGATCTGACGAGACAAAAGCACATATTAGTGCTACTGGCTTCGGTAATATCGAACGATGGTTTAGGACACATACATCTAAAGGTAATAGAGCTAATCATTTGTACAGGTACGGTATGGTATTGATAGATGGAAACTATCCATTAGGTGAAATAGTAGAAAAGCTAGAGACGTTTAATAACTCTTTAGAAGTACCTTTACCAGAAGAACAATTCAGGAATAGTACAATTAAATCAATTAGTAAAGAATTCCAAAAAAGAAAGGAAGATGCATGAATAATAATCATTTAGTACTAGTTTCAGGTAAATCCAGTTCAGGTAAAAGTGCCAGTTTAATGAATATGGATAAGCCTGAAGGAGTTATGTATTTAAATTGTGAAAATGGGAAGAAATTACCATTCAAAAGTAAATTTAAAGAATACACTGTCGTTGATCCAAATCAAGTTTATGAAGCTTTTGACAAAGCTGAAAAAATGAAAGACATACATACTATAGTTATTGATAGTCTTACCTATTTAATGGATATGTATGAAAGTACAAAAGTACTGAATTCAACAAATACAATGCAAGCATGGGGACAATACGCGCAATATATGAAATTACTAATGTCTCAGATAGTGGCTAAATCTACCAAAAATGTAGTATTTTTAGCTCACACTACCGACGTTCTTAACGAAGCTGAAATGGTAAATGAGACTTTGGTTAAAGTTAAAGGATCCTTGATGAATCAAGGTATCGAAAGTTTCTTTACTTGTGTTATATCTACTAAAAAAGTAGCTATGAGTAAATTAGAGGATAAAATAGCTAAGTCCCCACTATTTAAAGCTACCCCAGACGACATAGATAACGGATTTAAACATGTATTTCAAACTCGATTAACTAAAGAAACTGTTAACGAGAGGATTCGTAGTCCCATGGATATGTGGCCTAGAAACGAAACTTATATCGATAACAACTTGCAAAACGTTATTAACCGACTTCATGAATATTACAAATAAGTGATACAATATGCACGATAGGGTTGTAATATGCCTTCTTTATAAGGAACTCCTCCTCCTTATAGGGAGACCTGTCCTAACTGAAGAGTTATAAAATACTAGTCCTCTCCTTCGGGAGAGGCATTTTATTTTTTAACCTAAAAGGTTCAGTCAATGAAATACTGGGAAGAAATAGTTGATAAGATTATTATCTGGCGATATAGAAAACGGATAAAGGCACGACTCATCTCGAAAAACTACAAACAATTATAGAAGAATTGGATAAAGAATTTATTATTACTAAAAGAAATAAAGAGAAAGGAGAATTATGAGTCACGAAGGTAATGATAAAATTATAGATGACAAACGTGATGACATTGCTATAGATGATGCAAGAATTGCCCAAATAAACAAGATGGTACATGTTGCTACGGAAATGGGCTTTGGAATAGTACAGGAAATTGCCGCAGAAACTCTAAAGCGAAAACCTGGCTGTTCTGTTAAAGAATTTATGAAATTATTAGATGATTATCTTGAAAAACAGAAAACTCAAGCTAATAGTAATGGCTAGTTAAAAGCCGTGTATTTTAATACTCAAATAAGAAAGGACATAACTTATGGGTGAATGGGAACTTCCTAAAGATGTAGAAACACAGTCCATTGAAAGAGCGGGCGGTGGATTTGCATGGGAATCTGGTGTATATGATGCTACCGTTAAAATGGTGTATCTAAACCAGACAAAATCAGAAGCACAATTTTTTAACGTTATTCTAACAAAGAATGGCGGTAACATGGCAGAACTTCGAGAGAATTTCTGTATCAAATCTGGTAAAGCTAAGGGCCATAAAACTTACTATGTAACTAAAGAAGGTAAGAAACGTCCTCTTCCTGGATACCAAATTGCAGAATCTATGTGTATAGCTGTTACAGGCGAAGATTTAGATACATGTATGAAATCTTTAGAAAAGAAGACTGTCAAAGTTTGGAATCCTGAGAAAAAACAGGAGGCACCTGCAGAACGTCCAGTAGTAATGGGGCTAGTTGGTAAACCTGTCAAAGTAGCTGTTCATCAAGTTATTGAAGACAGAACTATGCCGAATGCTAAAGGTGAATATCTACCTACCGGTGAGGTTCGTACTGTAAACCAGTGTAAATTCTTTGGTAATGTCGAAGGCAAAACTGCTGAAGAAATTACTAAAAAAGAGGCAGCTGTGATGTTCAATAAGTGGGCCAATAAGAATACTGGTGCAGTTATTGATAAATCCACTAGAGGTAACGGTAATAACTCTGCAGCTTCTATTATGGGTAGTACACCCGCAGAAGAAACTACAGGATCATTATTTGACAAAGAACCTCCTATTTAATGTTCACAATAGGTATTGATCCAGGGTCTAATGGAGCAATTGCTGTACTGGATTCTTTGAATCCAGACAGCATTGCTCTACTGGATTTAAAAAAACATAGTATTTTTGAAATTAGCAGCTGGTTAACATCTCGTTATAAAAATATAGAATATGAAGAAGAGGCTATTGTTAAAATATGGGTGGAAGATATACATTCTATGTATGGTATGTCAGCTAAATCTAATTTCGGATTTGGCAGAAATTTAGGAATTGTACTTACTATTAGTGAAATGTTAACAGGAGTTACTCCTGATATGGTTGCTCCTAAAGTATGGCAGAAATACATAGGTGTAACTGCTAAAGGTAAAGCTATTAAACGACAAGTAGCTAACATAGCTCAGCACTTGTATCCACAAGCCGAACTACATGGTAAAAAAGGAGGCTTACTTGATGGGAGATCAGATGCTTTAATGATTGCCTATTACGGGTTTCATAATAAGGAGAAAGTATGAAGATAGAAATAGATATAGATGTTGAATCTATAGTGAAAGAAGCACTTAAGAAACAACAATCAGAAGAAACACCTAAAGTATGGACAGAAGCTATAATGAAGAACAGTAGATCTAAATGGGAGTATGGGCGTAGAAATAATAGAAGGCGTACTCCAGAAGAAATGGCTTTACACAAACTAGAACAAGAAAAAGGACGTAGATTAACTCCTGAAGAAAAAGGAGAAGCTAAAGCTGCTATCCACATAGACACAACTACTGAAAATGAAGTCAAAGAAGCCGCTATTAAAAAAGATCGTATAGATAAGATAGCTGCTGAAGGTATGGCTGCAGCAGAAAAAGAACTTGCTAAAGAAAAAGAAGAAAAATTATTATCTGGAGCTTACCCAGAAGACCCTACAGAAGTAGAAGTTATAAGAAAAGAAGACAGAATACCTGGTACTATAGAAGCTACTATTCCTGAAACACAAGATCTAAAACATATTGACTCTTTATTCCGAGAATAAATTATGAGACCAACTTACTTAAATCCAAAAAAACCAACAATGAAAGATCATCTAAAATCAGTATGGGTAAATGCGCGAAGTTTAATCTATGCAGGATTAACTTTGGGAGGGATCTTAGTTGTACTATTGGGGTCTATTCTTTTATTACCGCTAATACTTATATTAATAGTTGGTGGTATTCTATTTTTTATTTATAAGTTAGGGGTATACAATGATACAGAAAATCTCTAACTAAATATGTCCCCTAATGCCTGGTTTAGCAGATCTGCTCCTGTTGGGTTATTAGCCTCGTCAAATAGCTCATCTAAATACATCGTAGTAGGCATTATATCCCCAGCTATAAATGCACTGTCTAAATTTCCTAATGTTGGTATACCGGTCGAATATTGAAATGCTCCAGATATAGCTACTCCAGTAGGATTTCTCATAGCTACTTGACGTGCTGATCTTTGATTACGTAAAAAGTACGATAAAAATACAGTAGCACCAAGAGATTCTAAAGACTCTAAAGCAGGAGCTAATGCTTCATCAAATAATACAAATGCGTCTAATGCTTCATGCATAGCTGTATTAAAATCTAGCCCACGTATTTCCATAGCATGCTGCATCATCACATACCTACCCAAGAAGTCCGTCATTTGCACGATCTGACGCATAACCTGATAGGGTCCTGTACTTCTAGTCATAAAAATATTAGCCGCTACAGAATGCCCTGTAGTAGATAACCTATCTGACGCATTATACCACTTGTTTGTTTTCAAATATCTCCGTCCACGATTGATATATCCATCCAATGAAGCATCATTCAGATCCTCCACAATAAGCGAATTCAACCCTGCAGCACTCATAGCATGAATCTTGTTACCCTCTATACGTACTGTTAATGCTGCTACTTGTATAGCTTCTGGACTATTTTTTTTATCTAAATTTTTAATATTAATAGTATTTTTAAGCTCTCTACGTTCTTCTGTATCGTTACGATATGCTTGGTATTCATGAAATCCCTCAATAGTCTTATGAATTATATAAGGTAGAGGAATGTTCCTCATCATTAACTGTGCTATGTTAGAATATGCGTTGTATAACCATACCTGCGGCATAGCTATGACTATACGATCCTTTCCATAGCCAATAATTTGTCTGAGAATATAGTGAAATAGTCCTGCAAACCTTTTTATATGAACCATACTAGGATGGTTAAGCCCAGGTATATTTCTCAAGTCTCTTGCTTGGTACCCAAATATTTTATTAACGGCGTCTTTCCTAACCATAAATTTACCGTCTTTAGTAAATCTATCCATATACATTCTAACTTCTTTAGGTAGCCTGTAATAACGATCAATAAATCCATTTGCAGGGTCTAAGAAATCGATGAACTCATCACGGTGAGATGGTAGCCTTTCTTTTTGTTCGTATACTAATAGCTCGATGGTTCTTTTATCATTCTTAATAGTAGCTACGCGATCAATATAAGATGATTGCATATGTGCGAATACATTTTGTATTTCTAAATCTGGATTTAATAACTGTTTCCGAGTTACGTGGTTCATGATTACTCGATAATCAGTAACATTTTCTTTCTCATCTAGAACAGGGCGTAATCGTAATTCGTTATTGAATTTTAATTTACGTCGAGAAGCCAATTTTTCCTGTTCTTTATGAATATCACGAATCGCTTGTTTTATTTTTGCCATATCAGGTACGCCAGGAGATTTTTGGTAATTAGGACTCTCTGATAAAATCTCTGTTAAAGTAGTACCGATATTACGTTTATTGGTCGTAGACATAATGGCAGAAACATAAGGAATAGGAGGCGCATTTCGTCCGATAAATATTTTGTCGTTTATTCTTTGACCAGGTTTAAGTCCTGGAATGTCTCCTAATCCATACATCTCTGGGTAGCCCTCGTTTTCCATATCTTTTCGTTGAGTCTCCAGCCCTACTTTCATATCCGTTAGGTTATCTATCCTCTCTACGATATAGCCCTTAACCATTTGTGTAGGATTACCGCCAAAATTTCCTTTTCTTGATCGGTCAACAAATTCAATATGGCTATCTAATAAATCTATAAACCCATTCTGCGTAGCATCCACAGCAAATTCTGCATCAACAAGTTCCTTAACAGCAGCAGTTTCATCGTATCTGGTCGCTTTTAAGGCTGTTAATGTAGCGTATGCTTCTATTAGTGCCAGATCACCGGCTTCTGGTTTAGCTAAATATTTTCTTGCGATGGTGAATGCATTCATATGAGCCACTTCTAAACCAACATCTCCACTAGCCATGTATTCACCAAGCTCTTTAGCATAATCCACCGCGTGGTTAATGTACTTTCTCTTAGCAGGTCTTTTATTTAATATTTGTTTTTCAAGGTATTTTAATCTTGCATCAATTTTGCTCCTGTCACCTATAAAACTAGCTATCTCTGCATGAGAAAGACCCATGTTTAATAGACTGGATAAATCAGTTCTAAATATTACATTAGTTAGATTTTCTCTTAAATCTACAGACATTCCTTTAGGTTTGCTAGCATCTACTGACTTCCAGATCCCGTTAAACCATTTAATAGTAAACCTTTCGGCCTCTTGACGTGCTTTAGATACGTTTACTTTAGAGAACAATAATTGTTGGATTAGTCGTTTGCCAAGTATTCCTTCACCTACCTCTAATGCTAAATGGCGTAAAGTATCACCCATGGCGTTATATACTATTTGCCTAGTCTTCAGAGTCTGGGCGTTTTTACTAATAGCAAGATAACCGGCACCTACAGCAACTCTACCTACGCGCTTAAGGAAACCAGCTGGTTCACTCTCTATTATTGCTAATGCCTGTTCATCACCAAATTTTCTTAAAAATTGATCAGAATCACCTAAATTTTTGTATAGCTTATCTTGCAACCGCTCTAGTCTATTTCTATTGTTACTTTGGATATTTATTAATGCCTCGAGAACTGCCAACATTTCATGATTAGCTTTAGCACCAAAACCTCCTCTTTTATTGAACGCTCTTAGTACAGTATCTACAGCAAGTTCTACAAAATACTCGAATACATCTATTGCTCTAGTAAAGAGAGTCTCTTCTTTTCTGTACTTGTAGTGTATTTTAGTTTTAGTACCGGATAGATAATTTACAAGTTGTCTGTTTGTTACAGCGTAAGCTAAAAATTCACCTAACTTGTGTTTCTCGTTCTTTGGATTGGTAAATAAAAATTCGTACTGTTCCTTTGCAGTCCTCTTTGCTTGTTCGTCTTTGCTCTTAGGATCATTTAAAAATATCTTGTATCCGTCATTAGCAGCTAAATCCTGTTTAGTCTGTCGGTATAGTTTTTCTATTCTACGTCTTAACAAAGGATTTTTATCTAATGCAACAGTAACTATGGCGTGTACGAGTTCATGCACATATACTTCCTGAGGAGACTGTGCATTCGTAGATAAAGGACCCTGTCTACTTAAAGATACTCTTACTCTCTTACTGACCGGATCAAATTCTCCTTGAGTAATTCCGTCTATCTCTTCTTGAGTAAATCGAATAGCTGAGGAATCTTTCAACCCATCAGCTAATTTAGTAAGTACTCTTAGTAATGTTTCTGCATGTCTAGTTTGATCCTGATCATTTTCATAGTAATTCTCGGAATGCTCTTGCATATCTGCAAAAGTAGATAATATATTCTCTTTTGTGATATCTCCTACTAACTTTGTTATAGGATTATCTCTTTTTTGGTCAGGTAATGAAGAATAAAAAAGTCCTTTACCTTTTTTAGCTTTTTTAATCTCTTTCCTAAATGCTTCACTAATAGCCTGCTCTTCTTTTTCAAATTCTGAAGGCGTATTTCGAACGTCTTTAGGAACATCTTTAAAAACTAAATCTACTAAATTAGATATTTTTAATCGGAGATTTTTTTCTTTATCTAAGATTATTTGCGTAGCTTCAAAGATAGGTTTTCTAGCCATATATAATTGACTAGAAATAACTCTCCCTCCTCGTTCAGAGATTTCCTCCTCTACTTTTTTTCGTTCTATTTGGACGGTTTTATTTACATCATTAATACGTTGAACAATAACTTCTCTAGATTTTATATCGCTTGATTTTGCATATTGATTTATGAATGCTTTATCTATTAGCCAGCTATCTACAGCCTCCATTAGATTATTATTACCGTTCTCTATGTCCTTGGCTTCTGTTTTAGCAATAACAGCGTTCATTCGTTTTGTAATAGAATCTAGTACACTATATTCTCTGTTAAGCTTTACGTACCACTTGCCATATGTAGTATTGGCTGCTTCTAATGTATTAGGATCCCCCATTACAGCGTCATGAAGCATGAGTACATGTGGGTGAGCTGCTAAAGTTTTAGTCAATATAGCCGCATCCATATTGATGATCATACGAATTAGTGCGCTAACGCCAGGAGACGTAAAAGTCATACGCTTCGGCGTAGTACTAGCTGTGCCTATTCCTCTTTTATTTTTAGGATCCTTATACTCAATAGTGACCATTTCACTGGTACTATCAGATTCGGAGGATTGTCGTTTAGTCAGATCTATAAAAGACTGATCCGTTTGCTGTAAAGGTCCCTTGTATTGAGGTAATAGACTAATTAGTTCTTTTCTAATAAGTTCGTTAATCTCTTTTTCAGTTAAATTTGGTCTTCTCTGCCCAGTATCTTCTCCGTTTTCATTACGAATAATCAGTGCTTCTTCTTGAGCCTTTTCGAAATGAGCCATGAACACAGCATGTAACACCTCTCCTGCTTGTATTGCCGCATCTCTAGCGTCTTTTGTACCTAATAGAATACTTTCCAGTCCTAGTTGTAATCTTGGGCGTAATAAAATAGATATTCGAGAAATGGCTACTGCATCCTTAAGTAGCTCTTCTTTTACTTTTTTCGGGTTTACAAATGCCCCTCTAAATATTGCGACGTTATCAATAGCTCCTACTACTCTTAAATGTTCCAGAAATGGTAATACCTTTTCTTTTAGATAAGCATTCTTAGCTTTTTGAGTTTTAAGTTTGTGGTAGCGTCTTTGATGTAAATCTAGCTGTACATACAATTCAGATAGTATATCTCCTGCAATACCTTCAGAGATGCTCTTAGGCCCGCCACCATACATAAAAATAAGAAATGGGTATTTAATAAGTTTACGCATATCCCCATTTTTAAGCGTAGGATACAATTCATTTAATGAATTATTTCTAGCTATATACTGATCACGATTAAAAGGTTTTTTGTTCTTTTGACCAAGATGAAAGGATTCAGCCGTATCAACTCCAGAGTATTCCTCAACTTTAGTTCCGACATCCTGATAAATATCTTGTTTGTATGGATCATGAGTAGTAGATGATTCTGTAGGACCAATATATGTACCTGTTTGATTCCGCCGTAATTCGTTTCCTTCTTTCCCATACATAGGAAACTGAAGAGCGTTTTGAGCAAATCCACTAGATATACCATCAATTTCTAAAACTACATCTGATTCAAAGTCCGTTTTTAGTATTCCCAGTTTGGTTGCTTTGACTGATTCTCCGGCTTCTGTAACATTACTACCTACTGTTAGTCCTTGAGCTAATCCTGTTAATCCATTCAATATGGACGACGGGTGATCCGCTTCGCCTAGGACTTCTTTATTTTTAATAATTAATAAAAGCTTTGCTAATTTAGCTGGTTGACCTGCTTCATCTATATTTTGTATTGCGCTTACAGCTTCTAAAACATCTCCATCGGCTATTAAATAATCAAAGGCATCTAAAGCAGATGTCAGGTCATTTTTATCTATTTCAAACCCAAAGTTACCGACAACGGATAACTTGAATTTCCATAGATCTTTTTCGGTATATTTAACAGAAGCTTTTGTAGGTCTTACATAGTATCTATCAACTCCACTGGCTTGTGGATTAATAGTTCCAGAAGACTGCATCATAATGCGGTTTTGAATTTGCAGCTTATATCTAAAATAAAACTTCTTTAGTAGATTGCCGTCTTCGTGATTGTATGCATCTAGAAGACCATCAATTGCGTTAGTTTTGTCTGCATTAGAGGCTTCAATAGATTCTCGGCGTACAATATGATAAGTATCATCGACATGCTCTACTCCAGCAAGCTTATAAAGTGCGTCTTTTTCGCCTGCTTCATCTAATTTAACTGCTATATCTAAAGACTGTGTCCCCGTCCATGAAACATGTTGTTTTTCATCGTTTCCCTGGAGGACACTAAGTACATCTTTAATTTCATTAGCTACTCCACCTAAAGAATTCTTTATATTGTCAACAACCTTAGGAAATGGTTTTTGAGCTGGCTTACCTCCTTCTGTATCTACATCCGCGTCTATAACTGCTAATATCTCTTTACTAGCATCAACAGTTGCTTTAGGAAGTTTAAGAGGAGTTTCTTTTCCATCACTAGTTTTTTTAAGGTTAAGTTTAATATGTTTATACGGTTTCTTATCGGCGTTATTAAAAATACGCCCTTCTTTCTTGGCAGGCTTAAAGTTCCATAATTTACCTTCTATATGAAGTCTAGATTCGTCTCCTTCAAATTCTACAGTTGGTTGTGTATACGAGGTTTTGTCTGTAAGAGTGAGTTCTTGAGGTCCATGTTCTACCTGCAAGGCTAGCTGTCCTAAAGCTATACTTAAATTATTATAGTAAACATCCGTATCCAGATCTTTTCCTGATATCTTTAAAATACTGATAATATTATTACCAACAGTAGACACCGCTTCCGTGTAAGAATGCCCGACATTCTTCACTTGGCCTCGTTCACTAGGAGAGAGCTGAGCATGATCTCCATACAAAAATATTTCTCTACCAAGATCACTTTTAAATCTAATATTAGTTGGATTTTGTTGAAGCCAAGTAACGGTACCTAACATCATTCCAAATATTATTTGAGGCGGGAATTCTGTTACATTTTGATCTTCACTATAAAGTATAGATAACGGCTTATTAATAGCGGTATTGCCTTGTGGATTACCTTCTGTATCTAAAACTCTACCGTCTACACGTATAGCTTCGTACTTTCTAGCATATCTTGAATATTCTTCTACTAGTTCAGCAGCACCTTCTTCTGATACACCTAAAGCGATAAGAGCTCTTTCTAAAGTTTTATATTGTTTTTTACCTGATGCATCTGTAATTGGAAGACCGCTAAACGCATGAGTATCCTCAAATACAGCATCTGGGAGAGTATGAATACCATTGAGAGCTTTTTTATCTCGTATCTTACGAATAGTAATTAACTTATTAACGTATACGCCTAAAATGCCAAAGACATTTTCTAGGTTTTCAGCTATTCGTTCAGCTATGCTTTTTTCGCTTTTCTTACCTATACTTGCATGTTGTTTTGTTTTAGCTTTCTTTAATTGTTCTTCAGTAATAGTAGTTTCAAGTTGTCTAGTCTCAATTTTTGCTTCTAAAAAATCTTTATTGTCTGGTAATGCTTTTAAAGCCGCCTCAATATCTTTTCTCTCATAGGAGTAGGATTGTTTATCTTTATTCCACGCAAAAGCAGGGGATTTTAATCCTAATGCAGTAGCTAATGATTCTAATATTTCAAAATGCTTAGCTAGTACACTATCCTCTGCTAAGATCCCATCTTTTGTAAGAATTTCCGGGTATAAAACATAGAATGCCTGTTTACTTTGGGATTCCTTAGGTAAATGTCTGCTAATTGGTTTTTGTTTAGTTTTCTTGGCTTCAGGCTTTTCTATTAGTATATCTGTGCTTTCGACTATCTGATCAAATAGTGTCGGAGGATACTTTTCGGTATCTTCCATTCCCATTAATTTGCGAATAGCTATTACAAATTCTGACCATAAAGACTTGTATCCAGTCTCAAGAGCAGGAAGCGACATCATCAGCGCCCTAGCTTGTTGGTTAGTTAAAGCATATGTTATTAATTCTTCTACTGCAGCGTTGCTTTTAGTTTTTTCATCTCCGGGAACCTCTAGACCTCTCATAAGATCTAGCAGAGTTATTTGATCCGGGTTTAACTGCATCCCCTTAATCTCGTTAGAATCGATAACAGTCTTTAAATGTGTAGCTATATCGAGTAATTGTTGTTTAGCGGCTTTTTGTTTAAGAGTTATTGGTCCTGAAAAAAGAACTGCTACAGCTACATGAAAAAGTTCGTGTAGTAATGTTGATTCGTTTACTCCTGATCTAGCTAAGGAGATACCTGTGCTGGTGGTGAATAAACCGTCTTCTAGATCTTCATATCTACGAGTTGCTACACCTCTTGCTCTACTACCATCCTCCGCGGTTATGTAATCTTTATCAATAAATCTAATAGGAATATTAGGAATGCTATCTTTAATTCGTTGAGCAAATCTCCTATATAATGGATTGTCGGTATTATCAATTAACCATTCAACAGCGTCTTGGGCGGAGTTAAATCCTTTTACTATTTCTGGTGTAAGTTTACCGTATTGTGTTTTATCTTCTGTAGGTGCCTCTTTAGTTGGACCGTAATCTTCGCTAAGTGATTCAATAAAGCCATCAGGTATAATATCTTCTGCTTTAAGTCCTTTAAAGTTCGTTTTTTTGTCTTGTAATTTTTTTCTTTTTGCAAGTTCTTTCCAAACAACCCTCCATGCCACTCGAACAACGTCCAGTGCTGGTAGTACTTCGTAGTTCCAATTTTCATTACCTTCTGGGGCTTTCTGTTCTTCCATTTCAGTAATTCCGAACATAAGACTTGCATTTGATTCTTTTTCAACTTTTTTCTCCACTAAAGTAGTAAATTTTATAAGCACATTTTCATAAGCTTTTTTATATTCATCAGAAACATGAATCCGTTCATCACTATCTTTTAGTTTGTGAGTTAAGGATTTTAGTAACTCTAAAACGTTACCGAGTGTTACGTTTTTAGCAGCATTTAATACTTTAGCATCCGGGTGTTCTATGGGATCTTGTTGTTCTGTTATTCTATTTTTAGGCACATGCCTAAATGTCATGCTAATACGCGGAGATGATGATTTACCTACCTGATGCTTATGCTTTCTTTGGAAGTTTCCCCCAGGCATGATGTATACATCGCCGTCTTCTATCTTAAGATTCCACTGTTTTTTCCCGTCATTACTCGTTATTTTAACTGCTGATGTACCACCTAAACTAACAGTAGCTACTGCTCCTATAGTTTGTTCTTGATCATCTGCACCATAAATTTCTTCGTCATCGGCATGTTTACCAATTCCTACCTCTTTAGGAAATACATTCATTAGTGCACTATTAAAGTATCCTTCAGGGTACCCTAATTTTCCCTCTAAACCCCTAGCAATCTTTGCAAATTTTTCAGGCATTTCCTGTGCAGGATGATTAATTATTTCGTTTCCTCCTGAATACTCATAAGCTATGGGGCCAAACCATGTAGATATCCATTTAGCTTTTTTGGCAGATGACTTACTAAGTCCTTCAATTAGTTCTTTAATTGTACTAAATACTAATTCTTTAGAAGAACCTTTATAGTGCTCAACTTCAGTTGGCGGAGTCTTCTCTTCCTTCATTACAGATAGCGATTTTAATACATCTATTTTGGCATTAGCTTTATCGATATCCACTGCAAGTGTGTCATTCTTTATCTTCTGTAATCTTCGTTTCTCCCAATCTGGTTCAAGTGAAGCTAATGGCGTTAAAGATGTTATGTCTCTTTGGATTTGACTAGGATCTTTTATGTAACTTTCAATTTCGGCGTCACTAAATAAAGCAGTAGGAACTTCATCCGGTCCGGGGTCAAAAGGTTGCCATTTATGTTCTCTTAAAATTTTTATATCAGCTTCAGTAAGTGTTTTAGTTCCTTGTTCTCCTTTAGCAGGTTGTTTTTTCCAAACACCTGTTTTACCCTGCCTCACATATTCTTTCTTTTTTAAGTATTCAGCTAACTCCATTTCCCCTACATTGTAGTTAGAGTCAGCTAAATGACCCGCCGTATCCATAATAATAGTGGCGCCTGCTTCTATTGCGAGATCTACATTCGTATAGACTCCTCGTAATTTTCCATTTGTACCAACAGGTATAACTCTGCCATAGCGGTTGCCATTAGATGCTATAAAAATAGTATCTTTAGACGTGTATTCACCTGTATTAGCTAGTCCTATTCTGTCGTATATTTCTCTATAAACATCTGTGGATGAATGTTGTTTTCCTGCCCCAATAAATTGTGTAGCTACTTTGGCTTTAAGTAGCTCTTTCTTTAAGTGTTTTTCCCTCGCGGTTTTAGGAATGAACTCTGTAATCATTCTTTTCGCGTAGTTTTGTATTACCTCTAATTTAGCTTTTCTTTCTACATATGGAGGTAGTTCTGAATTTTCCTCCATATAACTAAGAATACTCTGTATGTATTTTAATGTTTCAGGCGCTTTTTCTGCTAATTTAGCCAGTCCAGTTCCTAAGCCTGCTTGAGGTAAAAATATATCTTTACCTGTTTCAATTTTTAGAAATGCGGCGTTAATATATAGTTTGTTATCTTCTAACTCATCATCTGTAAAATAACTGTCTGTAGTAGTAGAAGGCGCTTTCTTAGTTGGAATACCAAAAGCATTCATTAATTCTCTAATAATTGCTTGCCCTAATTTTCCTTTTTTTAATAAGTTATCTCCAAAGATAAAAATCTTATTTGAATTCTTTTGTATATCTTTTACAGTCCATTTTCCTTTCCAATAAGTAACTTTCCCAAATCTTGTTTTTGATTCTGACTTGGTAGTTTCTGCTGCTTTAAAACCTATTTTTTCAAATGCGTATGCATTAGCAGATCTTTCAATAGCTATAGAATCTGCATGCATAATATCTGTTGTTCCGTCTTTCTTTTTTGGATATTTCGCACCATCTTTATTAATGATATGTGATTTTTCATGCTGATAAATAAAATTAATATATGCAGCTATACCGCCATTGTCTCTAATGAATTTTTTAAATGCGGGTACATCAACATTTTTAAATACTTCTGCTTTTTGTCTGGAAGTATTTGCATGGATACCTTCACCTTTTCCATCGAGATACGCCATGTCATTTTGAAAATCTTCTACAATGGCTTTAATATTTAATACAATTGTAGGATTTAAACTTGTCGAGCTTGCTTGAGCTAAAGCTTGTGTTTTATCACTATCTATAACCCCAACTTTTTTATTATTTAATTCCTCAATTATGCCAGTAAATGCATCAAATGTTTTTTTAGCTTCAAGTAAAAGCTTTTTAGTAATGGAAGCTTCACCTTTTACATCAACCCCGCGCCGTTCAAGTTCGGCAGTCATACTATCAATGTTCTTTTGCCATATAGCTTTAGGATTTGTAGCCTTATCTATCTGTCCTTGTAATGTAGCGATACTCTTTTTAAGTCTTTTTATTGGCCATACTTTTTCATTAGAAAAAGCAGTACCTGGTTTAGGCTTGCTCTCTTTCTCTTTCTTCTTCTTTTTCTCTGGTGTACGCGCATTAAATGCTAAGACTGCATATGCAAGTACTGCTTCTTCCTGTGCTTTCTCACTAATATTTTTAAGTTGTTTTATTTCTTCTCTTTTTTCAATTATGTACTTCTGCAGTTCTTTATTAGATTTAGTTTTAAATAATGCATCAAGACTATCTTGAGTCTTCTTGTTAAGAATAAGAGCTTTTTTTAATTTAAATCTAACTTTGGCAGCTTTTGCTTGTTTTTCTTTTAATGCTTTACGCCTCGCATCCAGCTCCGCTGCTGCTCGGCTAAAAGAGGTCTCTCTAAATCCCTCAACAACAGTTAGAAATTCGTTACCATATTCTACTTCAAGCCCAACTTTTTTAATTAATCCTTCTGATGTGTACCCAAATCCTTTTTTCTTTTCTTTAAAAATAGCAGTGACATACTCATTCTTTTTACGTGCAGCTCTAAAGGCTTTAACAGACATAACTTCTTCTGTGTACTTCATTACTCGTCCTTCGCCAGCTGTTCCTCTTACAACACGAATACCTTTCTTTAACGTAGGTTTATTATAAGCAGCAGTAAATGCTTCCTGTTTTCTTTTGAGATTACCTACATGGGTACTCATTCTTTGTATTATGTTAATAACTGCGTCTTCTGCTATTACTTTGTCTTTAATTTCAGCTACCGTCTTTACTATTTCATCATAGTATGTATGTATTCCTTTCCATCTAGTCCCAGGACCATCTACTACCTGAGAGTGAACTTCTCCCATTGTTTTTTGATTCTCTATCTTCTTAAGTTCAGCTTGTTTGACTTTTCTTTTAAGCTCAGCATTAATAAGTTTTATATCTTCAGTTTTCTTATTCTTTTTAGCAATTCTAAGTTGTTTTTTTAACTGTTCCTCTGTTGCATTAACTACCCCTTTAATACTAGTTAAAGGACCCTCTTTAAATCTAGGATCTACCTCAGCAAGCTCATCTTTAATTTTACTTAATATTTGATCTTGGGAATCTGTTAATTCTTTATACTTATGAATCTCAGCTATTTTATTAAGAGCTTCATCTAATTCTGCAGGATCAGTGGCAGGATCTGTAAGTTTCTCAACATCTATAGATTTTACTAACTTATTGAATTCTGCATCTTCTAGTGGAGTGTATGTTCTATCGTCTACCGGTTCTTGAGGGTCCTCAAATCTAGGATCTACGTCCCCGACAAATGTTCGTTTTATTTTAGTAGCAAATGAATCTAATCCTTCAGTTAACCCTTGTTTTTCCTCTTCTAATTTTCTTATTGCTTCAGCATCAATGAATCCTTCTTTAGCTCTAACTGCTTCTATTTCTTTATCAATCTCAGCTATACGTGCTTCTTTACCCTCTTTAGTTTTTAAGAGTTTCTTTTTAGCTTTAGACTCTTGTCTTTCTTTTTGTTCAGCTAATATAGCAGCTTTTCGTTTTTCAAATACTTCTTTAGGTAAAACCTTTTCTAAAGCAGCAGTAAGTTCATCCCGTCTTTTGGTATCTCCTGCTATGTATTCTTCAAGTATGGCCTCTGCCTCAGAATCGTCTTTTCCTGCTTTAGAAAGATTCTGTCTAATTTGTTCTAATTTTATCTTTCGTTGTTCTGGATCTTTAATATTTTCAAGACCTTCGTTTAATGTGTCTATTTCATCTTGAATTGGTTGACCTTGACCAGTGTCTTTAACTTTAATTGGCTTTTCAGAAGCTATTGCTTTATCTAAATAAGCTAACTCCTCCTGTATCCTTCGTTCCTCTCTGGAGGGCGTAAAAGGTAATTTAGCGGTGTTATAAAGAGCTTTACCAGCAACCATGCCTCCCAGACCGCCGACAGTACCTACAGCCTCAGCTAGTGCATCAAATCCTATTTGAGCTGGGTCTGTTATTTTACCTGCTGCAGCTAATTGATCAAAAGTTGCAGTTAAACCTCCTGATACTCCTTCACCACCAAGAGCTAATGCAGTATTACCCAGTCCTTTACCTACTTTACTTGTAAAGCTAGTTTTACTAATAGCTTTTTTAACAGCGTCTGAAGATGTATCAGTTATTTGTTTTAATATACCAGTAGCTCTACCAAATTTAGCAAATGGTATAGCCCTAACAGCAGCCATATCACCAAATTTTTCAGCTACAGTAGAAGCACCTGCAAAAAATTCAATACGCATGCGTTCATTAGTATCCGGATCCCGATCATGCTCTTTCATAAAAGTAGTCGTAATTTCTCTAGCTTTAGATACTGCTAAAGTATACAAAACACCAGCTTGGGTTATAGGGCCCCCAGCTGTAAAAGCAATCATATATGGAATACTTTCAAAACCTTGTTGAACTAAATGTTGCCAATCTTGGGTTAATGTCCTCCATAAAGCCGCAGGAATTCCTTCTTCTTTAGCAACTCGTTTATATGCCAAAGATACAGCTATATCATCTGCGTGTTTGGTGGGGATATGAGATTGTATATCCTTTGATATTTCTTCAATTTTATCGTATGTTTTTGAAGATCTATGGACTTTGGATTCTAATCCAGCAATAGTATTAAATTTTTCAGATGTATTTACATATTCTGTGTCAGCAGCAGAAAGTGGAGCGTCCTCTCTCATTGCTTTCTTTACTTTTTGGTATTTGGCTAGCTCTTCTTTAGAAATAAGATTAGGAGGAGGTTCTTTATCTAAACGCATCGACTCAGATATAGTCGCCTTAGACCGTTCATGAGCAAAAGATTGATTATACCTATCAACTTCTTCGGTAAGAGTTTGGGCAGGAGTTCCTATCTGAGTAATGTCTGAACCTATTTCAGCTGCTCCACCAATTATCTTTCCTGTAACATCAACCCCAACAGCGCCTAATCCAGTCAAAGGGGTTGCTTTCATCCCAAGCCGTTCTTGCTTTTCTAGATCTTTAAGTCGCCCTTCTTCAATACGTAATAGATCCGGAAGCTCTTTCTTACTTATATTACGTAAAATTTCCCCTGTAGCACTAATTAGATTGAATGTACCGTCAGCAAGAAACTGGATATTATTCTCTGTTTTAATAACCCTTTTTGGGTCAGGAAGACTTTCAAGAAACTCTTTACGTGCCTTAATTGCAATATCGGAGAATCTCTGTCTTTGAAGGTGCTGAGATAGGGGACTAGGTACAGATTCTTGTAATAAAGAGGATTTTGCTTCAGCTATGGTTATAGCTGCATCTTGTTTAGCGCTAGCAAGGTTAGGACTAAAGCTAGCCTTGGCAGCTGCAACGTCATCAGCGATACTGCCCATTTTATTTACCTAGTTTCTTGTTTGCTTTCTCAGCTTTTGCTATTTCATCTTTAAGCATCTTAATGTTATCTGCACTGCTTTTTGGAGCCAGAGTAACTATACCACCTAAATCTTTAATTATGGATTTATAATCAGAATCTGTATAACTCTTATCTTTCTTGCGAGAGACCCCATATTTTAATAGTTCAGCTGTCGCTTCTTTAATTATCTTTTTATTGT
>Ga0315316_10000110_pt1 | contig 42792 bp, 33 predicted proteins | sample M160m3416metaG_FD_203702 | JGI IMG/M metagenome (GOLD analysis project Ga0315316, IMG submission 203702) | Ammonia-oxidizing marine archaeal communities from Monterey Bay, California, United States - M1 60m 3416 | ecosystem: Environmental > Aquatic > Marine > Intertidal zone | place: USA... | reverse complement strand
CGTTCGAAAACACTTTTTCCAGCGATTCAAGATACAGCCGCTGGCGCGTTTCGTCAGGAGCCTTGGCGAATTGTTCGTATTGTGCCATCAGGGCATCGATTTCGCCCTTCACCTCCGATCTTCGCCGAGACGCATACCCCTCCGCCTCACGAATAGCCTTGTCTCGTTCGGCTTTGGCGGTGGGCAACAGCGTGTTCTTTTCCTTATTCGCCTCGTTCTCCAGTTTGTCACGCGTCTGATCAGCTTCGTTGATCGCTGCGTAAGAAGCCTTTACCTGTTCAGGCGGCGTGACTCGCTGCAGCTGCAGATTCGTAATTCGAATTCCGCACTCATATTTGTCCAGCGTCCGCTGCGTGTCTGCCGCTGCCTTGATACTGATCTCTTCGCGTTTGCTGGTCAACACTTCACCAATCGAATAATCGCCGACCAGACGATTCATTACGGTCCGCCCCACGACCGTAATAACGGCCTGCAGATAGTCATCCTGATCCACACGTTCTGAGTGAAACGTAAACAGATACTTCTGCGGGTCCGCTACCTGCCACTGCACGGTCCACTCCACGACGGCCGCATTCAGATCACCGGTCAGCATCAGCACATCTTCTTCGTTCTTGCGTGCAGCCAGCACTTCTCGCTTTTCGCCCGTGATACCAAACGGCATGCGCAGATTTCTTTCGCGGACATCGACGGTCAGTACCTCGTCAACAAACGGTATACAGAAGTGGAGGCCTGGAGTGGCTGTCGCATTGTACCGTCCAAAGCGCAGCACAACCGCCTCCTCATTGGGCTGGACGGTATACATCGTGCGCGATCCCAATAAAATCACTGCCAGAAAAACCACACCGATGACGATGACGCGAGTTGCCCGGGCAACGTCCTCACGCTTGAAGTCAAATTGAATGTCATTGGACATGAAAGTTCATTTTCTGTGTGAGAATGAAGAGACCAGCGTCAGGAATCCGACCAGCGTCAGAAAAGCCTCGACCGCCCAATAAGTGACGTGCTCCGAAAATCCGGGCCGAATCAGCACGTTCGTCAGCGGACGGTATTCCCGAAGACGAACGCATCTGTCATTCAGTCGGACCTCGAAATCTGTCGGATTCTTGCACATTGTGCAACATATCGGAACTCAGTGGACGACAGCGATCAGACAACATAGCGGATCGTTAGCTCTTCTGCGTCCAGAACGTCGCTGATACCAACGTACAACTCTGCTGACCACCGTCATAATCCGTTCTTTCGTTTTAGGCCGTGTGTTCCCCAGAGTGGCATGCATCTTCTCGGGTTTCATCAGCTTTCGGTGCCGGAACAATCGTCCAACTGCCGATCAAACTCCCCAGAGTGCCGGCGCAGACAGTTCTGTGCAACAAGACACGTGGGAATAGTAAATTTCGCTGCCAGGAGCGCGGAGATTGATCATGGACTATGACGTTGCAGTAATTGGAAATGATGAAGCCGCCTTCGAGATGCTGAGTCTGTCTGCGGCTTCCAAACGCCGAACCGTCGCAATATTACCGGAGTCCACGCATTCAGCATGGCTGGTTGGACAGAGCCTGCGAAGGCTGATTTCCGACCTTCTGGTCGACCGAACGGCACAGCGGCGAGCGATGTTTGCGAAAGCCGGGACCCCGCGACTGCTGCAGGCACTGGTCAGGGGGGCCGTCGTCGAAGAGGTCTCAGAACACGTCCGGATGCTGGAAAACATCGGTGTCGACGTGATGCTGGGCGAAGCCCGGTTTATCGGAAGTCGTGATCTGATGGTGTCTCTTGGAGTCTCGTGCCGTCGTGAAACCGTAACAGCCAGACACCTTGTAATCGGAACCGGTGTACGGCAAACAACGATGCATCGACCACTGGGGCTGATGCCGTTCCACCGGCCGGAGTCCCTGTTGACGGGACAACACCTGCCGAAGACTGCCTGCGTCGTTGGAGGTGGTGACGTCGGTGCGGGGCTTTCAGCGCTCATCAGTCTGTTTGGCGTTGCAACTCGGCACGTTGCGCGCCACGACAACGAATCCATAATGCACGAACTGGCAGCGGCTGCCGGAGTGCAGATTGGTTACCATCCGGCAGAGGTTGGGTTGCCACAGTTCGGAGCCCCCTTCACAAAGCTGCACGCTGATGTGGTGGATTGTCGTCGTTCCGTCGGTTTCACCGACCACCTGAGCCTTGATGCGATCAACGTCGAGCCCGATGAAAACGGGCAACTGTGGTGCGCCAGTAACTTTGAAACATGGTGCAGCGGAGTATTTGGAATTGGTGACGTGGTCGGGTTCTCCCCGGATACGGCGCTGCACCCGTCGATTCAGGCCGAACGAGTCATGAGTTCGATCACCCGCGCGATTCCGCGGCCCCACCTGTTGAATTCGTTGGTCCGTGCGACCGCTGCCGGTTAGGCCGCAGATTACAGCTTGAACAGGAACCTCAAAACAGTTTCCCCTGATCATCGTCATTCGATGAGTCAGGGGGATCAGGTGGCGAATCCTGCGGCGGCGTCCTGCCCACATGGCCCCATGCAGCGGCTGTGATCACACGGCCCCGGGGTGTTCGCTGAATCAACCCCTCTCGAAGCAGGTAGGGTTCGATTTCGTCTTCCAGAGTATCTGACGGAATGTTCATCGTGTGAGCAATTGCCTGTACGCCGGCCGGGCCACCGGAAAAAACGGTAATGATCGTTTCGATATACTGTCGATCAAGTTCCTCCAGCCCGCGATGGTCGACACCTTTCATCTGCAGCGCCTGATTGGCAACTTCCAGCGTAATCTTTCCGTTGACACGGGCATCAGCATAGTCTCGAGTCCAGCGGAGCCAGTTGTTGGCTTTGCGCGGTGTGCCACGTGACCGTAACGCAATCTGCCTTGCGGCTTCTTCCGTGGTTTCCGTGCGAAGTCTGGCAGCATTGCGGCGCACAATCGTGGTCAGTTCTTCCAGTGTGTAGAAACTAAGGTGTTCACGACTGACAAATCTATCTCTTAACGGAGCCGTCAGCATGCCACTTCTGGTGGTTGCCCCGATCACTGTGAACTGCTGCAACTTCATGTTGATCGTACGTGCATTCAGTCCGTCACCAAGAGTGATGTCGACACGAAAATCTTCCATCGCCGGATAAATGAATTCTTCAACGGCCGGCGGCATTCGGTGAATTTCATCGATAAAAAGAACGGATCCTGCACTCGCATTCGTCAGGTAGGGCAGCAAATCTTTGGGCGCACTAAGAGACGGACCGGCAGTAATCTGAAAATCCGTGCCGAGTTCCCGGGGAATCACCATCGCCAGAGTGGTCTTTCCGAGCCCCGGTGGCCCGTCGAGCAGCAGATGTCCCAGCGGCTCGCCTCTCTTCCGGGCAGCTTCCAGCAAGATCCGTATGCGTTCAACGACGTCCGTCTGGCCAACAACATCCTCCAGACACGCAGGTCGAAGCTCGTCGTCAAATTCCGGCGGATCAACACCAACACCGTCAGGAATCGCTGAACCGGGGAAACTCTGCGCCGTTTCATCGTCCGGATCCTCAGCAGAAAAATCATCCTGCCGAATAGTAGTTTCTCTGGCCATTCCTGAACCTTGCAACCTCCTGAGACGCGACCGGCTGAGGGAGTCGATTTCTGAATATGCGTGGGGAACGAAACAGGACAGCGACTTTACGGTCTTGCGTCTCAAGACCGCTACCGGCGTGTCGGCAGTCTGTCAGCCAGCCATGACTTCGTTCATAATTTCGTCCGGGATACTAAAATTCGCGGTGACGTTCTGGATGTCATCGTTTTCCTCCAGTACGTCCAGCAGTTTGATAACCCGCCGGCCACTCTTGACTTCCAGTTCTATTGTATTCTGAGGGACTCGAACAATTTCAGCACTTTGCGTTTCTATGCTCGCCGCTTCCAGTGCATCTGTAATCGCCTGAAAGGATTCCGGCGGGCCGGTCACCTGAAAGCCACCATGCACAGACTCAACATTGTCGGCGCCGGCCTCCAGAGCCACTTCAAAAAGCGTGTCTTCGTCAGCCTCCGATGCACCGACTGCGAAAACCGCTTTACGATCGAACATCCACGCAACACAACCTGTCGCTCCCAGATTTCCACCGTGAACTTCGAAAATTTTACGAACTTCGCTGGCGGTGCGGTTTCGGTTTTCCGTGAGAATCTCGCACAGCACGGCGACACCGTCCGGACCATATCCTTCGTACAGAAGCTCTTCGTACCTGGCCCCGGTCGTGTCCCCACATCCCTTCTTGACTGCCCGCTCGATGTTGTCCATCGGCATACTGTTCTTGCGCGCCTTATCAATAGCGTAACGCAGGGTAAGATTCGCAGAGGGATCTCCGCCACCATGCTGGGCGGCAACAATGATGGCTCGACTGAGCTTTGCGAAGAGCTTTCCGCGGACTTTGTCGATACGTGCTTTTTTGCGGGCGATGTTCGCCCAGTGAGAATGACCTGCCATACTGTTGGGTTGTTAAACTTCGGTTCCAGGATACGTATCAAATCGTGGCGATGGTAGCATCAGTGACGTTGCGCTGCTGTCAGCCCAGAAGTGTCAATTCCGTGTTCGAACCAGAAAACTGAAAATCAGAAAACCGTGACGCCGAACAACATCCTGCTGATGCTGCAGGCTCAGCGACCCACGGGTGTACTGTCCTTCGTGCTGGCAGCATCCTCTGTTGCCGAAGTCGGTTGTTCTTTTGATTTCTCAGGCGATGCAGCCGGGCCCTTCAGCTTATCTCCCAGACGCTTCAGAATCGATTCATCCGGAACGGCAGATTCTGTCTCTACGTTCTGCGCCTCCGTCCACGCCTTCCGGGCATCTTCGAGGTTGCCGAGAGCCTGCTCCACATCTCCAAGATGTTCGATGATTGTAGCGTCTCGGTAATCGGGATCGGCGTTGGCTTTCTTCAAGACTTCAAGGGCCTCTTCAAACTTACCAAGTCGATACAGCACCCAGCCCAGGCTATCAAGGTATGCCGGATTCTCCGGTTCCGCTTCCACGGCGATCCGCACCATCTTTTCTGCTTTTTCGAGGTTCTTGTCCTGTTCGGCATACAGGTAGCCAAGATCATTATTGACGCCCGGATCATCAGGCGACTGTGCATAAACTTCTTCAAGAATTCGCTCGCCATTGACCATATCGCCACTTTGTGCATAAGCATTCGATAACGCCATCCGCCCCCGCCGTGCAAATTCGTCTTTGATCTCAGGGATCGCCAGCAACTCTTCATACAGACGAATCGCTTTGCTCCACAGCGCCTGCCGTGTGTACAGCGCTCCCAGCAGCAAACGACTCCGTGCAGCCAGATCAGGATTGGATACGGCTAGGCCTGCCGCCGACTTTAACGCCCCTTCTGACGCCTCGAAATCGTCAGCCTGCAGCTGCACCCAACCCAACTGAAACGTGAGTTCAGCATTCTGCGGCCGAAGTTTCAACGCAGTTTTAACAGCCGTTATCGCTGCCTCGAAATTCTCGTTGAAAGTTTCAGCGTAGGACAGACGATAGAGAACCGCCACTCGTGCCTCCTGTGAAAGTGACCGAATGGCGATCAATTGGCGAAATGTTTGTGCAGCTTCAACGAACTTGTCCTGTGAGTACTGATTCAGGCCGAGTCGATTCAGCGCATCGACACCTATGATGCTATCGGGACCACGGTCCAGCGTTGCCCGTAAGAGAGTTTCCTGCTGCTCCAGTAATTCCAAGTCTTCGGCGATTCGGCTGTAGAAGTAAATCGCTCTGGCATCCTGTTCGCCGTCATTCTGACTTAAGGACTCTACACCTGCCGCCACAACTTGCTTTGCGAAGCTGTTCGCATTGGCAATTTGTGCAACCAGAGGAAGAAGTTCCTGAACCTGTATCCGCGCCTTAAGAGCCTTGTTAACGCCGGCAAGCAGGGAGGCGGCATCACGGTTGAGTATGTGAACCTGTACCAGGCCCAGATAAGCGTCCGCATCGGCTGAATCGGCAATGATCCTTTCAAACACAATTGTCGCCGCTGCCGCGTCGCCCTTTTCAACCAACAACTGTCCCAGGAACAGATTAACCGCATTTGCGTCATTCGTACCTTCAGCCAGCTCCGCAAGTCGGTCGGGAATCGCGTCCGCGCGAGACGTCGCATTGAACAGATCCGAGACGAGACGCAAGGATTCGGGCCGTCTGCGATTCGTGGTAAAATACCGATTCAAATTTTCTTCCGCCGGCCCCAGGTCGTCTTTGCGGTACTGGGCCAGAGCAAGCCAGTAGTGGTGGTCTCCGGGCATGTCGTTCCGGACGCGAGCCAATGCCTGAAAAGCAGTGATTGCATCGTCGTTTCGGCCGACATCCAGCATGACTTTCCCAATGGTTTCATACCCGGTGGTCTGGTCATTCATCAAGGCCTGGTGTTCGCGAAAATCGAGACCAAAATCCTCCGGCTGCTCCAGAGCGTTCAGCAGAACACGGTAGCTGCTGGCAGCCTTAGCCGTATTTCGAATAGCGACATACAAAATCCCGCGAATACGCTGGATGTTAATGTAATCCATGGAATCATGCTTAAGCCGTGGTGACGCGGCCGCTTCTTCGATCAGCTTGATCGCCTCCGGAACCTGACGCTGCCTTAAACTGTCTTCCGCCATCTGGCGACGCATGTCGTAATCGTCCGGATCAAGCTCAATGGCCTTCTTTGCCATTTCAGTCGCCTGCAGACGTTTACCCAATCGCATCAGCAATATCGCCTGGGCCCGAACCGGCTGAGGCGCAGTGGGATCTGCTGCGGCCGCCTTTTTGAATGCCTCCAATGCCTCATCAAAATCGCCCGCCTTTTGTGCGGCAACTCCTTCCATGTATGCCGCCATGGATTCCGTCTTCTTCGCGTCGATCGACTTCAGTGGATCCTTGAGCTCCTCACTGACGTCATCCCCCGGCTGGCGAAGTCCAGGCAACGGATCCTTCGACGGTTGCTGTTCCGCTGGTTGCGGCGTGGATTCCGGCGGTTGCGAGGACGCGTCAACACTAGTTACGAAGTGACACGCTGTCGCAGACACAAGAGCGATAAACAGGAGATTAGGAAGGCGAGTTCTGGACATCCGGAGGACCGTCGAATGGGGGGGAAACCATCAGAGTCAGGCAAGGCGACTTCAGTCGCCACCACGCTACATTATCACGAAAAGAAGCCTCATGAGAAGGTGAGACTCTTGAATTCGAGCTTCCAAAGCGTCTTACGACACAGGCGCTGTTATTTCTTTCTTTTTGGTGCTTTCTTCTTCACCGCTTTCTTCTTCACTGCAGTCTTCTTCACCGCTTTCTTCTTCACTGCAGTCTTCTTCACTGCAGTCTTCTTCACTGCAGTCTTCTTCTTTCCCTGCTTCTTTCTGGACACACTGCTCTTCGCGACTTTCGACTTGGTTGCCTTCTTCTTAGCCGGGGCCGCTTTGGCGGTTTTCTTCTTAGCCGGGGCGGTTTTCTTCTTAGCGAGGGGCGCCCGGGCTTTCGCAGGCGTGGTCTTGGCTGCAGAAGATTTTGCCGCAGCCTTCTGCCCCCTGGCGGCCTTGGCAGCGTTTTTCTTAGCCTTGGCCACAGCTTTCTTCACGACCTTCTTCCTCTTTCGCGGGGCTTTGAGAGTGGCCAATCGATCGGCTACTTTCAATACGTCAAACTCTTCTTCGTCGTACTCATCCGTAATCCGATCTGCAAACTTCGGGTCGGTGGCAAAGCATCGCAGCAAATGAATGAACCCTGAAGCATCAGCTTTCTTGACACCTGCCTTCAAAAACTCAGACGCAGATTCAATGGAACTGTCCGGAGGGACGATCCCCAAATGGACAGTTGCCCGGTGCGTGCCCTCATCCAGACAGACAACATGACTGCCAAGAACCTGTTGCAACGTGTAACTCGAGATAAATGGAGAGATGTAGTCGATCTTCTTCAGCCGCTTCTGCGCCGATTCCAGCGTAAGTCTTGCCAGTTTTTCGAAATCGAACGTATAAGTACTTTCGAACACAAATCGGAGTATGGATTTGATCCGCAAGCCTTTCCACGCTGCCTCTTTCAGATTGCTTAGCGTGCGTTCCAGTTCGGGTACCGAACTGACTCTGATTTCGTTCAGATCAAAATACGACTTCAACAGTTTCTCGTAGCCGGCTTCCGCCGCCTCCCAGGAATTATCTTCCAGGCAGACAGCAAACAGCATTGTTTCCAGGACCGGCAACTTGATCTTCGGAACGGATCGTCCGTAATCTTTCTGAAGCAGTGACGTAAGCTTCTTACATGCCTGCTGTTTATCGCTTGCTCGTGTGGCTGGCGCCGATGGCATTTTCTCATCCTGTGACGAACGGTAACGTAATCAGATGCCGGACGACGGCGTCTCTTCGGGCGACTCAACGTCCCCATTGTCTTCTGTGACGTTCTCTGTGGGAGAATTCAACAACTCATCCGGGGCCAGAACTTCGCGGAGAATACGAGATGTCTCGACTGACTTGTGAACACCCTGATCAATCTCAAAACGCAGTTCCGGAGTGTATCGGGTTTTGACGCGTTCCGCGACTTTCGACTGCAGGAATCCTCGGGCAGAATTCAAACCGTGCAGCGTCAGTGCTTCTTCCTTTTCTGACCCTCGAACAGAAACGCGAACCGTCGCGTATCGCAGGTCCGGACTCACCTGAGCCCCCAGAACCGTCACGTTGCGAATTCTGGGGTCGCGAAGCTCCTGCAGAATGGCCGTACTGACAACCTCGCGAATAACCGAAGCCACACGGGCTGTTCTGCGTGATGACATAGATGTTCCTCTGTTCGCCACGACTGCCGCGAAGGATGTTGTTCCACCTCACCACAGACACACGAGACTGGCCCGGCGTCCCAGTGTTTACTGGCGCCGATCGCAGTAACGCACCGTCAGGAAAGTGTCCGCTGAATTTCGTCGATGCGGAATGCCTCAAGCAGGTCACCGTCCTTAACATCGTTGAATCCGTCCAGTCGAATACCGCACTCCATGCCTTCACGCACATCCTTAGCGTCGTCCTTTTCCCGCTTCAGTGAACCGATACGGTAGTCATTCAAAACCGTATTGTCTCGAATCACGTGAACACGGTTATCGCGAGCAATCGTTCCATTAATGACTCGGCATCCAGCGATCGTGCCGAACCGGCTGATGGCAAAGGTTCGCAGCACGATAGCCCGACCAGTCGCAACTTCAACCTTCTCCGGACGCAGCAGTCCTTCCAGCGACTGACGGATCTGCTCCGTGACCTCGTAAATAATATTGTATCGCCGAATCTCCACGGCTTCTTTTTCCGCCAGCTGCTCGGCTCGTTCTTCTGCAATCACATGAAACGCGACGATGATGGCTTCCGCAGCACTTGCCAGGTACACATCACTTTCGTTGACGCCCCCCACACCTTCGTGAATGATCGACACCTTCACTTCCGGGTGTTCAAACTTGCCCAGCTCACCGCGAATCGCTTCCAGTGAACCCGGCGTATCAGCCTTGATAATCAGGGGCAGTTCCTGAACACCCTCTCCGGCACGAGCGGAGTTCAAAATATCTTCCAGTGTTCTTGGCTGACCACGACGTGACAGCACCTGTTCACGTCCTTCATGCTGCCTGGTTTCAGCAACCTGCCGCGCTTCCTCGACATCCTTCATGACAAAGAAGTGAACACCGGCTGTCGGTACTTCGTTAAGACCGGCAACCTTAACAGGTGTTGACGGCCCCGCTTCCCGGACCTCGTTGCCCCTGTCGTCGTACATAGCGCGAATGCGGCCAAAACTGGTGCCGCACAGAACATCGTCTCCCACCTTTAACGTGCCTTTTTGCACGATCATCCAGGCAATCACGCCTCGCCCTTCGTCGCGAAAGGATTCAAGGCACACACCAACAGCTTCGCGATCCGGGTTGGCCTTGAACTCGAGCAGCTCAGCGGTCAACTGAAGTGTTTCCACCAGGTTATCCAGTCCCATCCCGGTCTCGCCCGATGTTCGCACCACTTCGTATTCGCCCCCCCATTCGGAAGGCAGGAGTTCGTGCTGAGCGAGCTGCTGCAGTACCTTCTGGTCGTCTACTTCGGGCAGGTCCATCTTGTTCAGCGCGATGACGATGGGTACACCTGCACTCTTGGCGTGGCTGATGCATTCTTCCGTCTGCGGCATGATGCCGTCGTCTGCAGCAATCACCAGGACAATCATGTCAGTGACGTTAGCTCCGCGAGCTCGCATTTCGCCGAATGCGGCGTGTCCCGGCGTGTCCACAAACGTGAGGTGCTGGCCTTCGTTTTCGATCTGGTAGGCGGCAATGTGCTGTGTAATACCCCCAGCCTCACCTGCCGCGACGGCGGCATTCCTCAGATTGTCCACCAGCGTTGTCTTGCCGTGATCGACGTGTCCAAGCACCGTAATAATCGGAGGACGCCATTCGAGGCTGTCTTCTTCATCATCGTGATCGAGCGACGCCAACAGCTCTGCTTCGATGTCACGACCACGTTTAATCTCCAGGTCAACGCCAAGCTCCATGGCGACTTCCAGGGCATCCTCCTCGTTGAGTTCATCATTGATGGTCACCATCCGACCATCCTGAAAGAAATAACTCATGATAGACTTGGCAGGACGACCGATGGCTTCCGAAAGGTTTCGTACCGTAATCGGAAACTCAATCTGAGCTGACGTCTTCAGATCAATGGGTGCCGACCGCTTCTTGCGGCGCATCTTCTTAGCCTGACGGGCCTCGTCGCGGGACTTCTGAAAGTCCTTCAGCAGCGACCCGCGTCTGGCACCGCCCGGTTTCCGCTTCGTGCCCTGAAGATTTTCATCATGATCGGCCTTCGCATCCTTCAGCTGCTGCAACTGCACAGCGAGAGGGCTGGCCCGATCCACGATGTCGGCCAGAGCAACATCCGGTTTCATCGCTTTTTCGGCGGTCTTCTTGGGCTTTGACTTGATCACTGGCGGCTGATAGACGGGAGGTGCAGCGACAAGTGGCCGGCCGAGCGGTTTGTCACGATCCTTCTCTTTGGCCCGCTCCGGTTGCTGCTCACGGTCCTTTATGGAACCAATCGGCTTCATCTCTCGCTGAGTTGGACGGCTCATGCGTTGAATTGGCGAAGCCTGTTTCTGAGGAGCTGCGGCCTCATCCCCTTCCAATGCTGGCGCTGGCTGTGACGCTTCCTCAGGTTCCGCCTCCGGAGTTGGTGTCCCGGACGAATCTGCCGTTTCTGTTGCGGGAGACGTATCGGACTCGGCCTCAGATTCGGCGTCGCTCACGACCTCCTCAACGACCGACTCAGTCTCGGCAGCAACGACCTCAGCTGGGGATTCCTCCGAAGTTTCGGCAGCTGTCTCGACAGCTGCTTCCTCTTCCTGTACTTCTTCGACGTCCTGTTCAGCTTCCGCACCGGACTTTGGTGTGGCAGGAAGCACACGAATGTCTCGAACCTTTCCCGCGTTTGCATCCCGGGTGGGGGCTAATGTTTCAGGCTTTTCATCGGGCGCCGCATCTTGCTGACCACGCCCCTTGATGTACGCAACCACCTGGTCGCGTTCCTCCGGCGTAAGAGTCGCGAGCGCATTACGCAGTTGAATCCCCGCTTCGTCACAGAGACCAATCAAAACCTTGCTGTCGAGGCCCAGTTCCCTGGCCAGAGCAAAGATACGAATCTTCAAGACAACTACCCCTTCGACGCGTCGCAGGAGACTTCCGGAGAAGAGTCCTGCGGTCGATCAGGACCGGTCGTGTCTGTATGACACTCCGGTACATTTCAACGTGCTTCGCAGTATACAGAAATGGACAGAATATTTGGCTTCATGGTATTTTTCTGACAATGTTCCCCTGTGAACGGCCGCGTACAGCCTGAATCTGACGTTTTACGCCAGACAAGTCCACCATCCGTGCGTCGTCGCCTCAGCACCTGAAATGAGCCTCCGGGGAATCAACAATTCTTTATTAAATGAAAACAATCACCATCATTTTTCGTTTCTCAAAATCATTATCCTGCGAAGCCGTCCGACAGCTTCACAACTGAAAGTTATTCACTTGTCGAGGAGTCCGACTTATCATCAGCATTTCCGGAGTTGCTCGACGCAGTTTCTTCTGCAGGTCCGCGATCACCGGCCGAAACATCGGCACTTTTATCATCCTGCTCTGCCGCAGCTTCCGTTTCGGCAGCCGTCACTTCGGACTCTGCTTCAGAGGCTTCGCCATCAACCTGTTCCGTCTGGGGTTCTGGAGCGGCCTGTTCCACAACCGAGTCATCCGCCGAGTCATCCGCCGAGTCATCCGCCTTCGTTTCGGACCCGTCGGCCGTTGAGACAGCTGGCGGCTCTGCTGGCGGTGGATTAAGTTTTTTCGCAATTGCAGCTTCCCGCTCTTCCTGCTCGATTCGCAAACTTTCAACGTCTGCAAATTCTATGATGGCGTCCACATCTTCCTGTGTCAGGCCACTCATTTCCAGCAGTTCATCGGGCTCGATCACGGACAGATCATCGAAGGTAAAGAACCCCTGAGAAACAAGGTTCTCCACAAGATCCGACGGCATCTTAGGCACAACGCTGAAGGCTTCGATGGAAATATCCAGTTGTTCGTCCAACGACTCCTGAGTCATCACGTTGATGTCCCAGCCGCACAACTTCGAGGCCAGCCGTACATTCTGCCCACGCCGTCCAATTGCCAGTGACAGCTGATCCTCGCGAACCAGAATAATGACCTTGCCCAGCATCGGGCATAAGATCACATCTTCCACTTCGGCTGGTTGCAGGGCGTTGGGGACCAACAACTGCAGGCTGTCGTTCCAGCGAACAATGTCGATACGCTCACCGTTGAGTTCTTCAACAATGCCACGAATCCTTGCTCCTCGTACGCCGACACAGGCCCCCACGCAATCAATCGTGGTGTCGTAAGATGAAACCGCAACCTTCGACCGGTGCCCGGCCTCACGAGCGATTGAACGAGTTTCTATGATCCGATCGTTGACTTCCGGAATCTCAACTTCGAAGAGCCGTCGCACAAAGTCTGCATGTGTCCGGGAAAGGATCACGCGAACGCGCGAGCCGGCTTTCTTGACGTCAAGGACGATGGCACGCACCCGATCCCCAACACGGTAGCTTTCCTTGTTGATCTGTTCACTGCGAGGCAGGATAGCTTCCACCTTGCCGAGATTGACGATCACAGTCCCGCGATCAACGCGAGTCACCGCTCCGGTAACCAACTGACTCTTCAGGTCCAGGTACTGGTCGTAGTGAGAGTCTCGTTCCGCTTCGCGGATACGCTGAATCATCACCTGCTTGGCGGTCTGAGCCGAGATTCGCCCCAGCAGGTCGCCGATCAGATCCGGCTCCAGCAGAGCTCCGTCACAAGTAAGCGAAGGCTCTCCTGTGTCGCGGTCAATCCGAACATCGAGCACTTCTTCTTCAGAAAAATGTTTGCGGGCCGCTGAAAGTATGGCCTGCTCAATTCCTTCGAAGACGATTTCCTTGTCGATTGATTTATCACGGTGGATTGCATCAACAATCCGTTTGATTTCGTCACCGTTCATAACACGGAACCGTTAAGTCGTTACGTTATAACAAAAAAAGTGGGATAAGATCCCACTTTTCAGTACCGGCTCGAGTAAGAACCGGTCAGGCAGACCTGTCGTCTGAACGCGCGCCCACAGGGGCGAGATACCGCGTCAGAAACAGGAATGGGCTGTCTCACATACTGTGCATTATCTCTTCCTCAGTGCCAAAAAGCCGACCAGCAGCAGATGGCGATTCGGAACACTGAATCGGTAGTGACTCGCAGAATAGTCCGGGCGAACCACTCTCAATGAATCCGAACGCGGGACAATATCGCCGCGCGAGCAGACTGTCAAGCACCAAACGCCCTGTCCCGAGAAACAGGAAATCCGTGGCACAACGTCTAGGACTGGATGGACTCTCGAGCGAGCACCCGGGCACACTTGTACGCATGCTTGATCGTAAAGACCCGAGACTCGATTTGCTCAGCAGTGAAGTACCGCCCGGTTTCACTGGGAGGCAGTCCTGCCAGGGTCAGAGTCAGAGGCAGCAGATCAAGGAACTCTTTATAGCGTCTCTGCGAATCGGACGGTTCAGCCATTGCCGACTTCCTGAAATAGTGCGAGCGATCAATTCCATCTGCAACACCGACCGTCAACCGCCAGGTCGTCGCTGCATATACTGCTTAATAATGGCATCTGCGCCGCTGTTAGAGTCTTCCTCAACCGCTCCCTTTTCTCCGGTCGTGGCCTTCGGCGGAGCATCCTTAGCACCCGTTTCCGAGGGATCCGGAAGAGTCACGCCGGGCATGGTGGAAGTGTCTGCAGGCGCTTCCACCTGCTGCGGGTACGGATACGGCACTGGCGGGACCTGGCCCTGAAACCCGGGTGGATACGCCTGTGGCATTTGCCCCGGCACAGGCTGATACGGATAGCCCGGGTGCACCGGCTGCCCGGCCTGAGGCATCTGGGGATACGGCTGCCCCGGCATCTGTGGATATGGCTGTCCCGGCATGGGCATGGGCATGGGAGCGGCCATGACGGTCGTGTCCCCGGTGCCATCAACCGGCATTTGAGGTATCGGCATGGCTGGTGCCACCGGGGCAGCCGCAGCTCCGTCAGGAGCAGGGGCTGGCGCATCGGCCGATTCGGTAGGAATGGATTTCAACAAAGTCGTGTCAGACCCGATTGGCATCGCCACCGGTGTCATTTCTGTCACGGTTTGCGTGCCGGCCGCCACCAGGGTTTCCTCAGACTTCACAGAAACCTCGCCAGTACTCTCGCCAGATTCTACTTCGTTGATGCGAACAGAAAACTCCAGACTCCCCACGACGACTCTGTCATCCGGCTGCAGGACGACTTCCTTCTGAATTCTCTCATCATTCACCAGCGTTCCGTTGGTGCTGCCCAGGTCCCTGACGCGGACAGAGAATTCGTCTACAGTGAACACGCAATGGTGCCGACTGACCAATTCGCTGTTAGGACGAAGCTGACAGTCCTGCTCTCGGCCGATCAAAAACTTCTGGCGGTTGAGCGGAATCACTTGCCCGGCGTGTTTCCCGCCAAGTACGTGAAGTTCGGCGTTAATCATACTCTTCGTCGCTCCTCAACGGTGAACAACCAGTGGCCCGAGCGCGTAACTGCACAACCAGCTTGATACACCTGTTCACGGAATGTAGTGAGTACGCTTGTACACTTCCAGTAGAAGGGGGTCAATCAAGGCACTGAATGCTTGATTTCGGCGTATGGTCCCGAGAGCCGGGAAAGATGAGAAATAACAAAGAAGAAGAAGAATGGCTAGCTTCTATTTCATCGGAGTCATGGTCAGTTGTAAAGACCGCCAATCACAGCTTCTACTGGATTTCCCATAATTTCAATGCATCCAAGAATCCGGAACTCGCATGTTGGACCCCATTTATCCACGTTCCGGCCGGTCAAGTACAGGAAATTCCGCCACCACGTGAAAATCCGCAGCAACCGCGGCTGCAACAGTCTGAGGTAGAAGACGTTTGAAATCATTCATCATGAAGCGAGAACTCAAGTCCGCCACGCCGGGTATCGTCGGGGTGAACCGGGAAGCTCGCAACAGCACGCTACCATGCTGCAAAATCTTTCCTCTACGACGACGCTGAGCACTGCCCACCACCTTATGTGCCGCCATAACCACGTCTCGTGGGTCAGACCGAAGAAAGCAGAGAAATGGGGCATCTGCAGCTTTCTTGATCTGTCCGGTCGCCTGTCTGGTTCTGCATTCTGCTCCACACTGAGCAAGTAATTTGATGATTGCCAGGTGAATGCAGTCGTAGAGTGATGTAGGCGTGCGAGCCACGGGGTGAGTCTGCGGAATGACGCAGGAGTACGTAATTTCATGGTCGTGGAGAATCGCTCCACCACCCGTCAAACGTCGCACTCGCGGACACGTCCTCAGACGCGAGTCAAGCGGCTGTGCCTCGTCTTGAAAATACCCGAGAGAGACGGTTGGTTCGCACCAGGAATAGACCCTTACGAACGAGCGATTCGGCACGTCAGCGACGTGCTCCAGCAACCATTCGTCGATGGCCATGTTCTGCTGACCACTCTGCGGAATTCTGTCAACGATTACATCGCAGAGGGGCAGTGCAGACGTCATCGGAAATCCTGACCTGTTGATGCTTCAGACATCCGCGACTGACGATCAGAAAGATCAAGCGGATCAGCCTGTGCCCGAGAGGTATTCAGTCTCCGGCTGACTTCGAGGCCAGTTCGTGTAGATTCTCAGATTCGAACGAAGCGATTTTTTCCAACCGACGAATGTGACGCCCCGCTTCAAATTCAGTCTTCAGCCAGATCTGAATGATCTGATCCGCCAGCTGGTCGCTTAACTGATCGGCCGAAAGACAAACAACGTTAGCGTCATTGTGCAGACGACTTAGTTCGGCTGTTACGCTGTCGTTGCAGTTTGCAGCACGCACACCGGAGAACTTATTTGCAGCGATACACATGCCAATACCGGTTCCGCAAATAAGGATACCGCGGTCGACATCATCAGTGGCAACCGACTTTGCCACGCGTGACGCATAGTCCGGGTAGTCAACACTTTCACTGGAATCCGGACCGAAGTCCTGAACGGCATACCCCAGACTCTCAATCAACTGAATCAGTCGATTCTTAACCTGGAACCCCCTGTGATCGCTGGCAATTCCTATTCTCATTGTACTTCAGCGTCTTTCCGGACTAGTTCATCAAATATCGGCCGCAAACAGTCAGCAATCTCACCTGCACACCGCTCGTAATCGTCCATTCCTCCACCAATCGGATCAGAAACGCCGAAGCCATCTTCACGCAACAGTCGCATCCGTGAGGCCAGATCGGGCCTTGCATTGTGCAACATATTCAGGTGCCCCGGAGTCATCGCCAGAACCAAATCCGACACCATCAGCATGTCGTCCGTAACCTGTTGGCTAAGATGATGTGAAAGATCGATCCCTTTACTTTTCAAGACCTTAATCGCTTCACGAGACGCCGGAGCACTATCTGCAGCAGCAACCCCGGCAGACAGTACATCCACGTTGTGTTTGCGCAGATCGTGGTCTGAACAGTCCCAATGCTGGCACGCTAAATCTCGAAACATCGCTTCTGCCATCGGGCTTCGGCAAGTGTTTCCTGTACACACAAAGAGAATTCGCAAGAAACCAAAATCTCCATATCGCTTGCTGGTCGTCAGCATGCTCCTGATGAACTTACGTACAACCTGATACAACCTGCCACGCCGAATAGTAGAGAAACCTTACTGAGGAAAGATGACACGCGGCCAAATTCGTTTTGACCCGGAGCGATCTTCGGTCCCGACATCAAACCCCAAACAGAGTGCGTCTCTGCAACGGCAACAGCCACTTTTCAATGTGTATGATGGCTTGACGAAATGGAAATCTCAAGTGGCTGCAGTGCCGCATCCGTGAATTTGTGCTGCACGAACTCCTTAATCAGAACGTAACAGACATGTGTAAGTATCATACAGCACTTGGTTTGCGCCCTAATATGACCACTGTGAAGCTGCCGCTGGGTGACTGTCGAAAGTTGTGCATGCGGCTGCCCGGCATTCGGCAGCAGCAGAGCAACCGGTATTCAGGGCGGGTAAACTCAAGACCACCACGAATCTTCTTCAGGACGGTTGCAAACTTTCAGGAAAACCTCATTCTGACGCACAAAAATACGGGTCGCTTAACAGGTACCGCTGAGTCAGCAACGTGAAAACTACAGTTTCAAAATGGAAACGGGCTGCTAAGAGCCGCGTGCGGAACATCGCCGAGTTCGGTGGTATCCGTCGAAAGCCGTTGAACCAATATCAGGATGCCGTCAGACGCTTGTATGACGGTCCGCAGGGCGCTGTGCTCCACCTCAGCAGTTTTTTTTCACTGCACGAGCCATTGATGGGGCAACTGTTTAAATCCCGCCGATTTGACGCGTCGAGGTTCGATCGCATCCTGGACGTTGGCTCGGGCGCCGGACAGATCATTCGGCACCTGCTTGAAACGGCCCGCCCGGACGCCGAGATTGTCGGGTTTGATCTGTCTTACGAAATGCTCAAACGTGCTCGGGAACGCCTGAATTCGAACAGACCTGCGTTCGTGGCCGCCGACATGCTGGAAATGCCCTTCCGGGACAATACGTTTGACTGCATCACCTGCGGATATGTCCTGGAACATATTCCGGACCCGTTTCCCGGACTGTCAGAGTTTGCCAGAGTTCTGAAACCGGGCGGAACAGCGTTGCTGCTGGTCACCGAGAACTCACTGTCCGGACTGGTCACAAGTCACACATGGAAGTGCAGGACCTTCTCACGACGAGAACTGCGCGAAGCCTGCCAGAACGTCGGCCTGAGCTGGCACCGCGAATTATGGTTCACGCGTTTTCACGAAATGCTGAAGCTCGGCGGAATCCTGGTTGAGGTCGTAAAGGAAGGCTGAACCGACGGTCAGAGCATCTGAGATCTGAACTGCGACAGCCGTCAGCAGCTTATTCCGGAACAGTCAGCGGCCGACCACTATCCGCTGCGGTGATCTGCAGAATAAACGGGACAGCCTGCTTCGCCCATTCAGCGGCAGAAGTATAAAACTCGGCGCCGGAACCGAAACAGCTTTGCAGCATATCCGTGTTGATGACGCCGGGATTCAGTGGCACAGTGGCCATGCCCGCCGGAAGCTCTTCTGCCAGTGCCCGGGTTAATCCCTCAATCGCCCATTTCGATGCACAGTAAGGCGCGACTTGTGCCGAAACGGCACGCCCCCAGCCGCTGCTGAAATTCACGATAACACCGGACCGCTGCTCGATCATCGCCGGTACGTAATGACGAATCGTATTTGCAGTGCCATTGATGTTGACGGCGGTCAGGCCGTCAAATTGTTCAGCCGGTATCTCCCACAAAGAAGCATTGTGGTTAATTACAGCCGCGTTATTGACCAGAAAATCCGGAGCACCGTACAGACTCAGAACCTCCTGTGACCAGGCGGCGACGGCAGCATCGGAGACAACGTCGACCACATCGAAACGATGTGGCTCACCCAACGCGTTGCGCAGATCCACCAGCTCTGCCATAGAACGACTGCACCCGACAACGGTACATCCGGCTTCCGCAAAGCCCATGGACATCGCTCGCCCGAGTCCACGTGAAACTCCCGTAATGACGACTGTTGTCATGCAGCACTCCCAGCTGTTCTGTTCGCCACGCACACCGGCATGGACGTGAAACGATCGTTCCGTTGTGTGGCAACCGGCTGGTATCCGCCAGAATTCGGAGTCACTTTCCGGCACTCACCGAACGTGACTCCCGGATGTGGTCAGGGCATAACCGCTGTTGCTGGTGACGTTTACAGACAGAGTAACAATCGACGAAGTTCACAGCAAAACCGGTGCTCCACAATCGAACGATTTGCATATTGTCGTACCTTGCATAACAAGAATCCAATTGAAGTTCTGAAAAGTGAGGTGGAGTTCGCTGTTATGAAAGTACCTCCAGGGTGGGATACGCCTCGAGAGACTGGAATGACCGATTCGGTCGTCAATGAGAGATCGAAACCGACGGACTTCTGCTCATCATGCTGCCGACTCCGGGCGCCAATCAGCGTGAAGGTGTGGTCTTCTGGCGCAGTGCCGCAGGCGAATGGCGATCCACGGAGTGCGGCCAGCCACGAGCTCCGCTGCAGCAAGTGATCGCCGCCTGCGAATCCGCCGTGAACCAGTTGGGGAACAGACATGAATCGTCCCGTACGACAACAAAACAATTCGTTGTCCGTGAGCAGACAGGACCATTAAATCGGTCGCTCGGAAATCTTGCGGACACGCTGCAGAAAGCCGGCGATGCCGCGGACGACACAGATGGCAGACAGGATATTCAATCGTTTGCAGACCACTCAGGAAATATCGCCCGCACCTGCGAACTGCTCCAGACAGACGCACGCAACTCACCTAATCCCCCCCACATCGCCCGGCAAAGTGAAATCCACGTCGCCCATTCTCTCGAAACCGAACCAGCCGGGCACCGACTGAACGTCATGGCCACTATCTTTCTGCCGCTGACGGCAGGGTCCGTCGCGGTAAAACTCAGAGACCGTCGATAATACCGTTCCGCTGATCTGCGACCAGGATTCCCGTACCACATTGCGTCCGGCAGGAAACACTGAAGAATTACCCGTGGTTCTTTCAAAAGGGAACACAGACCAGAATTCGCTTGTGAAATACTGAGGAAGAAACCAATATGGAGGCACACAACAGGCAATATCTGATTGTTGGGAAATACGCAGGGCCGGAACATGTCATCCGAACAGGTTGTGCTGAAGATCAACAGTGGACCGTATGCAGGCCGGTCGTTTACGTTCACGAGCCCGGATTCGCTGCTGCTGGGTCGCTCTTCCCGAGCACACGTCCGGATTGACGGCGACCACCACATTTCACGGAATCACTGCCTGATTGAAGTGAAGCCTCCTAAGTGCCACATTGTTGATCTCAATAGCGCAAACGGAACCTATGTTAATGAAGAACGCGTCTCAGACCGCTGGCTGAATGACGGCGACACGATTCGTGGCGGCGAAACCAATATCACCGTCCAACTGGAAAACAATGCTGCTCAGCCATCTCGGTCGACTCCGGCTAAGCCAGACGCCACATGTGTCATGACAGCCATGTCACAGCCGGAACAGGTCGCGGACTTCTCTGTACTTTGCGAAGTGGGTCACGGGGCGATGGGAGTCGTATACAAGGCGGAACATGTCGTGACGGGACAGATCGTGGCTTTAAAGCTGCTCGCGTCCGATCAGTGCGTCAGCGAAAAAAGGATGCAGGTCTTTGTGCGTGAAGCAGAAATCCTGCGAGAGCTTGCGCACAAACGTATAATTCGATTTATCGAAACGGGTGCCGACGACGGGCGGCTGTATATCGCAATGGAGTTTGTTGATGCGATTAATCTGGAAGACGTGTTGAGACCATTGTCTCTGAAGAATCGAATACGTGTTGTGCTGGGACTGATGCGTCAAATACTGGGTGGACTGGCCTACGCTCACCGCAAAGATCTGGTGCACCGGGACATCAAGCCCCGCAACCTCCTGGTCTCTCGGGATAACGGCAAGCTGAATGCACGACTTGCAGATTTCGGGCTGGCGAAAAACTTCGCCGATGCGGGAATGAGTCAGATCAGCAGTGAACACGAAATCAAAGGCACGCTGTCGTACATCGCACCGGAACAGATCGTAAACTGTCGATTCGCAAAACCCACTGCCGACATCTTCTCTGTCGGTGCCACGATGTACACGCTGATTTCCGGACAGACAATCTACAACCTTTCCAATCATGAGACGCCGATTGCCACCATCCTGAATGATGGCCCGATCCCTCTGCGCGAACGAGCACCGGATGTGCCGCGTGCCGTATCAGAAATCGTTGACAGAGCACTGGCGGCCGAGCCGGGTGACCGTTTCACCTCAGCCGAAGAAATGCAACGTTCAATTGAGGAACTGCTGCGACCCCCTGGATGACACGGTGCAGAAATTCGCTTCGGTTGAAGGATACTGACCGTGGCGTTACACCTCCTGCTTCAGACTTCAACCGTCTTGCTGTAATTCAGTTGCGCATATGTGCCAGTCAGATCCGACCGCTTCACCTGTGGCGGCCAAGTCAACGATAATACGAAGTCACTCATGGCTGGACGCACTGGGCCCGGGCATTCTGGTCGCCGCAACCGGCGTCGGTGCCGGGGACCTTGCTGGCGGAGCACTGGCCGGAGCACGACTGAAGTTGACTGTGTTGTGGGTGTGCCTAATTGGTGCGGCGTTGAAGTTTGTCCTGTGCGAAGGACTGGCTCGCTGGCAGCTGAGTACCGGCAGCAGCGTAGCTGATGGCGTTTTCAAAAGCACTCCGCCTGTCGTGCGGTTTACCTTTCTGGTCTACGTTGCCGCATGGTCGTTCTGCATTGGCGGAATGCTGATGTCGGCCTGCGGCGAATGTGCACAGGCCGTCTTTCCAATCGGTGGTGCGTCAAACGGACGCATCATCCACGGCATTCTGCATAGTCTCGCCGCCATACTTCTGGTCCGAATCGGTGGCTTCCGCCTGTTTGAACGAATGATGGCAATTTGTATCGGAGTCATGTTCTTCACCGTTGTTCTTGCAGCGACCCTCAGTAACCCGGACTGGACGGCCGTGCTGCGGGGCCTGGTGACTCCTGTAGTTCCGCATGCGGACGGAAATGGAGTCCCGTGGACACTGACACTAATGGCCGGAATCGGCGGTACGTTGACAATGCTGTGTTACGGCAGCTGGATCCGCGAAAAGAGCAGGGCAGACATCAGTGCGCTGCGAGCCTGTCGTATTGACCTGGCGGCCGGTTACCTGATGACTGCAGCATTCGGCGTGTGCATGGTCATTCTGGGAAGTCGCCTTCCTGTCGATCAGGGTCTGAAGGGAGCTAACCTGATCACTCAGATTTCTCAAGACATGCAGTTACAACTGGGTGAATTTGGACGGGTGGCCGGTTGGCTGTTTCGCATCGGTGCGTGGGGAGCGGTCTTCAGCAGCCTGCTGGGCGTCTGGCAAAGCGTTCCTGCATTGATTTGCGATATGCTGCCGAAGCCTGCGGTACCATCCATCTCCGGGATCGGCCAACGGGTCGATCGTCGTCACTACAACACCATCCAGCTGCTGCTGGGGATCGTACCGGCAATCTGTCTGCCCTTTTCTCTGGCAAATGTACAGAAAGTGGCCGGTGTGACAGGCTCGCTCTTTTTGCCGATGTTTGCCCTGTCGCTCTTATTACTTGGATGGACGACAGCGGGAAAGCAGCACGGTTTCCGCAACGGCCTGTTAAGCACCAGCGTACTGACACTCAGCCTGTTGCTGTTCGGATACCTGGCAGCGCAACGCTTCCTGAGTTAGCGCGGTGTGAGAAAACAGCAGCCTGAACCGCCGAAAAAGCACAAGATGATGACAGACGCCGAAGCCGACGGTACCATGTACCCACCTCTGAAACGGAATGACGACAACCGACGTCGCGCATGCGTACCGATTCGCTGCCGCTCCTGGCTGTACACCATGTTCGCAAGACGGTTCGTTCGAAAGTTTCTCATGGTTCAACAAACGTCTGTTCTGTGCCTTGTTCTGTCCCTGGCGGTGTCCACACTTCCGGCCGATGAGCCCACGCCTGCACAACACGAATTCTTTGAAAAGAAGATTCGTCCGGTTCTGGTAAAGGAGTGTTATTCGTGTCATTCCGCTCAGGGAAAATCGGTCAAGGCCGGACTGCTGCTGGATACTCGTGAGGGAATCCGTCGCGGGGGCGAAAGTGGTCATGCGGTCGTCCCCGGTCATCCGGAGGAAAGCCTGCTGCTGGAAGCCGTACGACACGAAGGCCTGCAGATGCCTCCGAAGAAACAGCTGGCAGACGACATTATCGCAGACTTCGAAACATGGGTGCGAATGGGAGCCCCGGATCCGCGGGACGGCAAATCTGCCCCGGTGCGGCACTCGATCAACTTCGAACAATCGCGCAACTTCTGGGCATTCCGTGAAATCTGCGTGCCGGTTGTGCCGCAGTCGGAGAACAAACACTGGCCCGTTTCAGACATTGATCACTTTGTCCTGGCGAAGCTGGAATCCCACAGCCTGGCACCGTCTGCTGACGCAGCCCCTGGTTATCTGATCCGCAGACTGTATTTCGACCTGATCGGCCTGCCACCCACACCAGACCAGGTTCGCGAATTCGTGACCGATCCGTCAGACCAGGCCTTCCGGGAAACGGTCGATCGTCTCCTGAATTCTGACCAGTTCGGGGAGCGCTGGGGACGTCACTGGCTGGACGTCGTACGGTACGCGGAATCCACCGGGATGGAACGCAACTACACATATCCGGAAGCGTGGAGATATCGGGATTACGTGATCGAGGCATTCAACTCTGACAAGCCGTTCGATCGGTTCATCACCGAACAGATTGCCGGCGACCTGCTGACGCCCGCCGATCAGCAGGAACGCAACGCCAATCAAGTCGCTACAGGCATGCTGGCGCTGGGCCCAAAGTCGCTGAACGAGCGTGACAATGAAAAATTCGCGATGGATATCGTGGACGAACAGATTGATGTGGTCTCACGCGCGTTCCTCGGCCTCACAGCGAGCTGTGCTCGGTGCCACGATCACAAGTTCGACCCGATTCCACAGACTGAGTACTACCAGCTGGCGGGAATATTTCGCAGTACGGATACATTTTACGGAACCGGCGGAGGAAACGGCAATCGTCAGTCCGGCAGACTGCTCGCGCTGCGCGACGACGAGTTCGTGCCAGTCAACGTCAGCGGCGGCATCAAGAAAGCGGTCCGAAAACTGTCCGGTCAGCTGAAGGCTCAGCAGAAAAGACTGGACCGAGCGAAGCAACAGAAGTTCAGTGAAAAGCAGATTCAGCAGATTGAAAAAGCGATTGTTCGAATCCAAAGGCAATTGAAAACCGCACGGGAAAAAGCAGCGCCTCCCGCACAGCCTGACCGCCACCTTGTCATGGGTGTACGCGACAGCGCTCAACCTGCAGACACGGAACTGCGAATTCGAGGCGAAGCTAATGAACGAGCAGAGCCGGTCCCGCGCGGATTCCTGACGATTGCAACCCTGGGACAGGCTCCGGATCCAGCGCACGAAAGAAGTGGCCGCGCAGAACTCGCACGGTGGCTGATTCAGCCGGAGAATCCACTGACGGCGAGAGTCGCTGCGAATCGAATCTGGCAGCATCTGTTTGGCAACGGAATTGTGCGCACAGTGAACAACTTCGGAGCGAATGGTGATCGCCCGTCACACCCGAAACTTCTTGACTACCTGGCCGGCAGATTGACGGCAGACGACTGGTCCGTGAAGTCTCTGATCAGACTGATCGTTTCCAGTCGCACATACCGTCAAGCGAGCCTGCCGACTGCTGTCGCCCTGAAAGCCGATCCGGAAAACCGATGGCTGTGGCGCATGAGTCCCCGCCGCCTGGAAGCGGAGGCCCTGCGAGACGCTGTTCTGGCCGTCAGTGGTACGTTGGATCTTTCGCCCGCCGAAAAGTCCATAGTCACCGAAGTTGGAAACGGTGACATCGGACGAACACTGAAGACGAATTCCTTTGCAGTCAGTGACACCAAACGCAGCGTCTATCTTCCCATTGTCCGGGGTGTGGTTCCTGAAATGCTGCGAGTCTTTGACTTTCCTGAACCCAGCATCATCGCAGGTTCTCGTGACGTTACGACGGTGCCAATCCAGGCGCTGTACATGATGAACAGTCCGTTCGTGGTCGAACAATCCAGAGCAATGGCAAATCGCCTGCTGACGGAAACCGGCAATGGTGCAGATCGAATTCACCTGGGCTACCAATTGGCGCTGGGACGCGCAGCGACCAGTCAGGAAATTGAACGATCACTGAACTTCATAGACACAGCGTATCATGCGGGTGACAGGGACAAACGGCGTCGGCCGGATTCAGAACAAGAAGCGTGGGCCGGATTCTGCCAGGTAGTACTGGCGTCGGCCGAGTTTCGATATCTGGAATAGCCGGAACAAATTTGTTCCGGGAAGTCAGGTTTGCTGCAACAGGTAAAAGTATGTTTCCATATTCCAGACGACAGGTACTTAAGTCGACCTCCTGCGGTTTCGGGTATCTGGCGCTCGCCGGACTGGCCACCGAATCAGCGCGTGCAGCAAAGGCCGTGGCGCCGCTGGCTCCGAAGGAACCTCACTATGCAGCAAAAGCCAGGCGGGTCATCTTCCTGTGCATGCGGGGAGGACCGTCGCATGTTGACACCTTCGATTACAAGCCTGGGCTGAAGAAGCACGAAGGCGAAGCCCCCGGTAACATTGAAGGAGCTGCCAGCCAGAACGGTCGCAAACTGATGCCGTCGCCGTGGAAATTCCAGCAGTATGGCGAAAGTGGACTGCCTGTTTCGGACTTATATCCGAACCTTGCCGAACATGCCGACGATCTGTGTCTGATCAACGGAGCTCACACCACGCTGCCCAACCATCCGCAGGCGCTGGTGCAGCTGCATACGGGTCAATTTCAATTCGTCCGGCCATCTGTCGGATCGTGGGTACTGTACGGACTGGGAACAGAAAACCAGGACCTGCCGGGATTCGTCACCCTGAAACCACCATCGCGACTTGGTGGCGCCCAGAATTACGGCAGTGCCTTCCTGCCGGCGGTTTATCAGGGAACTGCGATCGGCAGTAACGGACAGTCCATTCGGGAAGCGAAGATCGGCAACATCTCGAATCCTCGCTTCGATGTTAAGACACAACGGAAACAAATGGATCTGCTGCAGCAGTCCAACCAGGATCTGTTGCAGCGACACGAACCCAATACTGAACTGGAAGGCGTGATCGAATCTTATGAACTGGCATTCAGGATGCAGTCTGCTGTTCCCCGGCTGATGGATTTTGCGGATGAAACACCGCAAACTCTGAAGCAGTACGGAATCGGTCAGAAGCAAACGGACGAATTCGGTCAGATGTGCCTGATGGCTCGACGCTTTGCGGAAGCAGGTGTGCGATACATCGAGCTGACTCACGAGGGCTGGGATCAGCACAGCGGGCTGAAGGCACGCTTAACAGAGAACTGCGGCGCCACGGATAAACCAATCGCCGGCCTGATTGCGGACCTGAAACAACGGGACCTGTTGAAGGACACCCTGATCATCTGGGGCGGCGAATTCGGTCGTACCCCCGCAGCGAAGAAGTCTGATGGCCGAGACCACAACTCCACGGGCTTTTCCGTTTGGATGGCGGGCGGTGGCGTCAAAGGAGGCATGAGATACGGAGCCACTGACGAATTCGGAATTACAGCCGTGGACAACAAGTTTCACACACACGATCTGCACGCCACGACTTTGCATCTGCTGGGCCTTGATCATACGAAGCTCACGTACCGCTACGCTGGACGTGACTTCCGACTCACGGACGTCCACGGCAACGTCGCTGATGACATCATCGGCTGAAACGGATCTGCGCCGTTTTCCGACTGAACACATTACCGATCTGAGACAATTCTTATTTCGGCACGGCCAGCCAGGTCAAGTACGGGCAGAAACAGAGAAATCCCACTGGTCATGTCATCCGGCATTTCTGACTCGGCCAGCTTCAGATGCGTCGCTCCCGATTCGGCAAAGCCGATCGTGGAATCAAAAGGAACCCATTCGCCGTCGATATACGCTTCCACCCACATGTGGCCGACAAATCCCAGCAGGTGTCGGGTGTGAACCAGTCCGGCAACAACCCTTGAAGGGATTCCCCTGATACGCATAAGGGCAGCCAGCAATATGGCGTGTTCCGTACAGTCGCCTCGCAGTGTGCGCGCGACTTCGTTCGCAGGACTCAACGACGTGGAAAACGGAGAATGCTGCATTTTTGCATGAACGTAGGTCACAAGACGCCGACACACCTCGCGCGGATCAGTCTGGCCGGCGGCCGCTATGGTCGCGATTTTCTGCAACGTTGAATCCTGCAGTGGCATCCAGTGAGTGGCTGGTTGTGAAGGCAGAGTCACGTTTGACGTCTGCAATGCATTTTTCCGAGTAACGACAGACGGAAGCAGAGTGATTCGGGCCGTGGAATTATTAACCCGTTCGACTTTCTGAAACGTCGCCTCCGGTATCTGTGGCAGGAAACCGCGCACAACGCTCAGCATCAAAACCAGTTCAGTATTCTTACGGTCCGAAAACACACGATTGACGGGAACGAGTCCCGCGACGGTCAGGTCCAGCGATTTTCCTGAAGCCGCTTCCAGGGCCTCAGCGGCCGCTGCTGCGTCGAGAGTCAACTTGCCGCCCAGAAGACTTTTTTCCTGACGCAGCACGGTCACCGTGGTGGAAGGGGCCCGATTCGCCGGCGGCATTGGCCGCTGGTTCGCTGCATTGCTGTGGAATTCACCTTCGGTGTCTGAGACAAAAAATGTGGTCGACCTGCTGGGGGCTGAGCGAGGATAGAAACGAATTCGATGTGCCTGCACCTGTCTTGCATCCCCGATGCGCACTATCCGACTCTGCTGCTGAACGGCCGTGATATCCACGATCGACGCTGATTCCGGAAACAGCACGGGCACGACAATTCGGCCGGGCGAACTCGCCATAACTTGCGGCAACCATTCACTGATGACAGGGGACCGGACATCACCGTGAATACGCACGTCGAATTCCCTGCGCGTCGCGTTAACTTTTTCCTTGATGTGGAAAACGGACCTGGCGCGTATCAGTTCTCCGGTGCGTTCCATACGTGCACCGCCGGCATCAACACGTTGTAGATCGAAACTCAACAAAACACCGCCCGGTGTCTGCCGAGTTTGCAACGACGCACGGAGTGTCAAATCCTGTCCCATACGCTTGAGGTTGAGCTGCGTTTTTCGCCGACACAGACGAATCATCTCTCCCGCTTCGTGCAACGTACGGGACTGAACGTGTTCATAACCAACCGGCGCACCGTCGAACCGAACAACAAACCAACGGTCCAGCGTGTCGTCCGCTGCCGTTTCGTTCTCCAGTGCAGCAGAATATCTTGAACTAGCCAGCAAAAATAACACGACAGTCACATTTCGTATGATCGTCGCCCGGCAGCCGAAACGATCGTTGCAGTGACGGGGATTACCGCTCACAGCGGAAGCGATCGGGAAGGGCATCAGCATACGTTTCCGTTGACAGTTGTAACTTTCAGGATCGGAACCGGCGAATCTGTACCATCTGTACAGATTTCGCGGGTAATTCGGCCGCGCTAAGGCGCCCGAATAGTTTCGCAGGACCGTACGTTCGTGTCTGCGCCGACCCGGAAACGGGGGAAATCTGCTATCGCTGCAAATGATCCTTATCCGTGGCGGATTGGATGCTAGGCTAGAACCGAGCAACATTGTATTGGCAACAGGAACGGGAGCCGGTGTATTCCAACCTCTCCGTTGCTGATGCGAAAAACGAACGATGCGTGCAAGAAAGAGTCAGTTTCCGCGGGTCGCCAAAACTGACTCAATTGCAACAGGTTTTCACCAAGAAATAGTCAAATGGGTTTTCTGAAGAAGTTTTTGAAATCTGGCTACCGCGACGGCGATACACCACACGGTGTCAGCAGCTTTCAGAGTCTTTCTGAAGATCAGCTGGAAGAGCACATGAGTGTTGCTCGATATGGCGACTTCACGCTGACGGATGCCGTACGGCCTTCGTACAATCTTGAAGTCATTCCGGAAACAGGATACCGACACGAATGGTACGTCGACGCAGAATCCGGCGTGCGCATTCCTGTGCTGATGAGCTCAGTCAGCCGCGAGCGGCTGTTCGACACATTCCTTTCTCTGCTGGACCCGCTGGGCGAATCTGTTGATGTCGTTCTGGAGACCAGTCACGACAAGAACAACGGTCAACACACGGACCTGTATCGTGAGCAAATCGACCTGCCCGTTCTGCAGAGCATTCTTTACGACTTCGAAGACATGTTGCTGGACGACGGATGCTGCGGTATCGCAGTTCTGAATCCTCGTAAACCGATGGAAGTGCAACTGGACGAACACAAGCTGTTGTTCGTCTACGGCCACGAAAATTCGGACTACGAACGGGCGCTGGACGATAACCGTGTTTCGTGTCACGAGGAGATACGATTCATCACGGAAGCCGAACACGTTCATTCGTCCAGCGACGAGTTTCAGGATCGATTTGGACAGCTTTGTTATCACCTTGGTATCGACGATTGACACTTCACTTCAGTTGAGGTGGAGGCAACAACTGTGACCACTCGTTCCGCGACCAAAGTGCGGGGCATTGGCTACACCACGTAACTGCTGGTTATCGACCGACATGGATGCCGTCGCAGGACAGCATTGGAGTTTTGCGATGTGGATCCCCACTCACATTCGCAGCACTGGTGGCTCATATTTACGACTGATTCTCATTGCATCAGTCTGTGCTGCCGGAAGCTGTGGTTGTACCAGCATTCCCAGGTTTTCGGAGCCCCGAGAGCCATTCGGCGAAACAGCACAGTCCTCGGGCATCGTTCGGACTCCGGTCTTTGAAGACGGCACCGACGATACTGATTCCAGTCACCCAGGAGGGATGAACGGGACAACAGATATCTTTAAGTGGGAGCCATTGGCGACCACCGCCAACGGCCGAGACATCGAAGGCGTAACAATCGGCCAGACGGGCTATCGCACACTTGTTCTCGGCAGCCTCGCCGGAAATGACCCGGTCGCACTTTCGCTGACCGAACAGCTGGCCCGATATCTGCATCAGAACAGAGTGATCCTTGGAGGACTGCATTCTCTGATCGTAAGAAATCCTAATCCCGATGGTCAGGCATTGTCGCGCCGCGAAAATGGAAGTGGCGTCTATCTCAATCAGGAATTCCCGAACAGCACAGCTACAGGAGACGAACTCCGGAGCGTTGAGCCGGAGATTCGTTTTATTATCGAAACAGTTCGGGAATATCAGCCGCAACGTGTGATTCACATTCGAACGTTCAGCGGAAATCGAGGCGTTGTGGCTGCCAGTGACGGTGCTGAGAAATCAGCACGGGATGTTGCCAACTGGCTGGAGTTCGACTTTGTCGATCTTCCCGGAAAATCGGCCGACGGTACACTCGAACGATTTCTGTCATCGTCGACATCATGCGAAGTCGTAACGATCGCAATTCCAGCCTCATCCCGGAAGAATGAGATATGGGACTCTTACGGCGACGCCTTACTGAACCTGTTCCTGGCAGATGACTACTCAACACGCGAATTGGCCCGATCCAAATCGCACGCGGCTTCGGCTGATCGGCGAGGCCGCAAGGGCGATCGTTATCGTGCACCGAACACGTATCAAGGATCTGATCGCAGTACTAACGGGGGCGTGGATAACGTACCTCTTCGCCCATAAGCATCCCCCCCAATGCCAACCTTCCGATTGCTTCCTTTGCCAATGAGGCAACGATGGGTGACGGAAACTCCGCCACAGGAACAACGAACGACATAGGCTCGCGGCACCGAACAGCGTGCCCTGAACGGCGCGACACAGCCATGGGCTGAAATCAAACAATCACTCCCACCCATACCCCCTCGTCCCGCGCTCGTTCGTGCCAGGCCCCCACTTCGACCACCTAAACACGCCACTTGATGGTAAACATGGGTAACACACGTCGAATATATCATCGTTTCAGCTGATGACTAACCGTCACAACTGATGTTGTCGATATGATTGTGTTCCGGTAATTTCTGCGACATGGCTGTTATCCGGGAAGTCTGAAGTCAACTTCTGCAGCCTTTAACCGGAACAATTTCGGGCGTGAGGACCCTGATGCAGCCATTATCGAGTTCGGTCGAAGGAACGATTGGCCTCGGGCAACCCGTGCCTGAAAGCCCCCTCGGACTGTTACCTGCGGACAGTTCATGGGAGCCAACGCGTGTGGAATCTGTATTGACCCTGGGGAAAGGCCGCGCTGCTCGGGCGGTACTCGTAAAGGCCACCGATCCGTCAGACGATCGGCATCTGTGCGTGGAGAAGATATTCTCTCCTGGCCTGTTGACACGTTTTATCTATCGCTGCGCTTTCCAGGCACCATTCGGGTATCAAAATTCTGAGGACGCGATCCTCGCATGCTTTTATCGGCGTCGTGTGGCCGATGCTCTGATACGAGTTTTTGTGCCGGAAACCCGAGTTGCCACGCCACTTTATGCTCGGTGGGATGCAGATTCGGGGGCGTACGCTCTGGGCAGCGAATTGATTCAGGGACGGGGTATTCGTCCTGGACCGGTCAATCATCGCGCGCTGCGTAACCTGCTGCCGTGGACATCGTCGTCCAGCGAAGATCGCTCGCCCGAAGAAATTGATCAACTACTTGATCTGATGCATCGTCTGGAATCACTACTGCGCGAGTCCGGACTCGTCGGTTCCGGGTGGCAGGTCAGCAAAGCGGCTGTCGTTTCGACGGCCAATCTGTTGCGGACCGACGACGGTTATGTTGTGGTTGATCTGGAATCCGGCATTCCTGCGATGCTGGTTTCGCACTACATCGCTGCCGGGCTTCGACTAAAGACACTACCGCTGTTCGACGACGTGGACCAGCAGACCCTGCAAGCATTCATCGATAAGAACAAATTCAAAATCAGGGCAACTCTGGATGGCGACAGATTTAAGCTACTGGCTGCTGATGTTGAACGACTTGTCCACCACTCTGCGAACTGGAAGCAGGCAGAAATATCTGTCATGAGACAGGGACTGCCATTTGTCAGCGCCGGATTTCAAGCGATCTATCGCAAGCGGTGCCTGGACATCTGGCACAGAAACGCGATCACGGACAGTAAGACAGATGAACGGTTTCGAAACAGTTCCCGCCTGTTTACTCGAATGACTTATTGGTGTGGATGCGTCCCCGGACCGTTGGGACGATTCACGCAAAGGTACAGCGGAAATGCCGGGTTTCGTAAACGGGTGCGCAAGCTGATCACTGACTCGGCCGATCGAGCTGCGGCTGTGGCTGGCTTTTGCCGAAGAAAAACACAGGAGTTTTCGGAAGAAGGGCGTATTCGCAACGACCGCACGTTTGCCGGGCCGAGTTTGCGGTTTCAATGCAACTGGCTGATGTCAAAGGTATTGCCCGTGGCTGCACATCGTTGGTTTTCAGACGGTGTGCACAGACGCAATCACATGATCCGCTTGTTTCTGCTGGTCGTATCAAATCGATTTCAGGGAGGCTTCGGAAGGTTACAGATTCGGTCGTTGATTCGCGACTGGGAACATTCCGGTCGGTTGAATCCGGGGGAACATGATGTGCTGCAGCAATCGTGTGAGTCTCAGGAACTGGATGAATATGCGCGCTGTTTTGGTATGCATCTGAGTATCAAACTTGCGACGCCGGTGTTGATGCCACTTAAGGTAGGCGGATTTGCGGCCTTTGCCGCAACCGGGAGTTTTCTGTATCTGCTGCCAATGATTGTGTCGCCTGTTCTAAGAACATTGATCACCCTGATTCGAATGGTCGGCAGGTCAGGAACCGGGACCGCGTACGGTGAAGCCCTGTTGATTGGTGTGCTGCCGGTAATTGGAAATCTTGCCTTTCCGATACAAATGTATTCGTCACACCCGCGACTTTCCATCTTCCTGATTCGTGATGCTGCCGCCCGACTGTCTCAGCTGTTTCCAGTCTATGGCGGACGTGATTCGCGACTGGAAATCGCAGCCATCAAATTTGCCGACATTCCGGTGGAGTTGCTGGATATTGGAACCGGCATTACACGCCGCGTCCGTCGCTGGTTGTGGAAGCGACATAACACGGCCAAGACGACACGTGTCTCTTTTCCAAAGGTCTCTCGCTGGGACAAACTCGCGGACGAACAGCTGGCTCTGATGAAAACGGCAGAAGGACGGAAACGTTCGCTTACCAGTGAAATCGAAGATGCGAGGCCAGCGTTGTTGGCAGGCAAGGCCGCGTAAGGCACACCGCGCAGGCGATCGTTGGTTAGCACACAGTTCGTTTGCTGCTATTATCATCGGTCCGACGGACACACGTGTCCGTCCTCAGCGAAAACAGACACGAACCCAGTTTCGTATCACCAGATGCGAATTTCAAAACCGGCGAATCTTTGCATCCAGAATCCCCTAATCGACATGTCAAACCGCAACTATTCACCGCACCAGCAAAAAGTCATCAAGCGGTACTACGACAACCGCGACGCCATCGACGATCAGCGATTGAGTGAACTGGTGACCAATCTGTATCTTGCTTCCGGTAAGAAGCAGGAAAAAATGTGGGACACCGCCGAACAGATTATGAATCGTATGGGATTGCCGGATTCCCGAATTCAACACGTCATGGACGTCCGTGATCCAGCCGTTCTGGCAAAAATCGTTGAGGATTTGCTCAGTGGAAAGCTGCAGAAGAAGAAACCCAAGTCTGCACAAAAGGAAAAGGGTTGATTCCAGAAGTCTGCCGGCGGGCCCGGCCACACTCTGAATACATCAAACAGCCGTTTTTTCTCGTTCGTTGCCGCCGGAAACTGTCACCACAACGCATCAACAGACGTCACTGCCAATGCAGGAATCACTAAGCTGATATTGCCCCGAAATCTGCGATCTAGTACTCACCCGGTATGAACAAACAGCACTCACCCTCATTTCGACCGTGGCTGATCGTCTCGTTCACTCTGCTGGCGATATTTGTGCTGGGCAGCTGGCTGCATCCGACAGGGCGGAGCATCTGGAACGATCTGGACAAAACGACGTTTCTGGTCCTGAACGGATCGCTGACGTCACTGCAGAACGTTCCCGGCTGGACTGCCCTGTGGGCCTTCACCAACATGCGAGTATTCGACATTGTGGCCATGCTTCTGATGGTAACGTTCCTGTGGACTGCCGGAGTTACGTTTCCAAAATCTGAAATCAAAGCGGGCACCGTCAGGTTTGTGGTCCTGCTGCTGTTCCTGCTGGCTGTCCGCGAAGGATTTCATGAGGTGGTTAGTTTCTTCGACTGGGGTCGCTCCGGACCGTCTCTTGTCTATGAGCCGTGCGTGCGGTTGAGTGAACTCTACCCGCGACTGAATCCGAAGGACGTCTCACCGGACAGTTTTCCCGGGGACCATGCGGCGGTATCCATGCTGTGGGCCGGATTCACGCTGGTGACGGTCCGCAACCGCTGGACTCCGATGGTTGTCCTCCTTACAGTCTTTCTGATGCTGCCACGTCTGGTTGGTGGAGCTCATTCTCTGAGCGACGACGTTGTCGGGGGAGGCTTTGTCACGTTGCTTACGCTGGCCATCGCCATGGGAACGCCAGTACTGCGAACCGTTTCTGATCGTGTATTCGCCTGGGTTAACCCTCTGATTGATCGCGTATTCCAACTCTGGCCTTTGAATAACCTGGTCACTGTGTCTGGCAAAGCGTCCGACAGAGGCAAGGCAGCTGAAGGCGAACGCGAGCAACGCCCGGCCGCCTGAAATGCAAGTCAGGCACAGTGGCAGTCGGACTCAGGCCAGCGACGACCCGCATACGCCTGACATTCCGTCAGTCACGACCGCATAAGGAAGCTCTCAGATATTCTCGATTCAGACGCGCGATATTGCTGACTGAAATCTCAGCGGGACAGGCCGCTTCGCACTCTGAGGTGTTGGTGCAGGAACCGAATCCTTCATCGTCCATCTGCGAGACCATGCTGACCACTCGCTCAGACCGTTCCTGCTGCCCCTGCGGCAGGATGGCCAACTGAGAGACCTTTGCCGACACAAACAGCATGGCCGAAGCATTTTTGCAGGCAGCAACACAGGCACCGCAACCGATACAGGCAGCAGCATCCATAGCGACTTCCTGCTGGCTTCCGGCGACCGGAATGGCATTCCCGTCCGGAGCATTTCCGGTGTTAACAGATACGTAACCGCCCGAGGAGATAATTCGGTCAAACGCCGAACGGTCCACGACCAGGTCCTTCACAATGGGAAACGCGGTCGCTCTCCACGGTTCAATCGTGACCGTGTCACCGTCATTGAACCGACGCATGTGCAACTGGCATGTGGTCGTGGCAGTGTCCGGCCCGTGGGCCTGTCCGTTAATCATCAGGCTGCAGGTGCCGCAGATTCCTTCACGACAGTCGTGATCGAAGGCAACGGATTCCTGCCCCGATTCGATCAGTTGCTCATTCAGAACGTCCAGCATTTCCAAAAACGACATATGTGTGCTGACACCGTTCAGCTGGTAGTTGTCGAATTGGCCCGGGGAATCCGGACCGCTCTGCCGCCACACACGCAGTGTCAGATTAATTAGCTCGCTGCTCATTATTTGTAGCTCCTCGTTGCAGGAGGGACGTTATCGAAACTCAGCGGTTCTTTGTGAAGTGTCGATTCTTCACCAACGCCGTGGTATTCCCACGCAGCAACATAATTGAATGCCTCGTCATTACGTTTGGCTTCACCCTCGTCAGTCTGATGTTCTTCACGAAAGTGACCACCACACGATTCCTCACGATGCAGCGCGTCTTTGGCCAGCAACTCCCCGAATTCCAGGAAGTCTGCCACTCGACCTGCTTTCTCCAGACTCTGATTAAAAGACTCACCGTTGCCGAGCACGCGAACGTTTTTCCAGAACTGTTCACGAAGCTCCTGAATCTGTCCCACAGCCGATTCCAATCCGGCTTTGTCCCTGGCCATGCCGCAGTTGTCCCACATGATCTGGCCGAGATTCCGATGGAAGCTGTCCACCGTCCGCGTCCCCTGAACGGACAGCAGCTGATCAATGCGACCTTTCGCAGATTGCAGCGCTGCGACACAAGCGGGGTGATCTTCCGGCACGGTCGGCAGCTGAGATGTCGCCAGATGGTCACCAATCGTGTACGGAAGAACAAAATAGCCGTCTGACAGTCCCTGCATCAATGCACTGGCCCCCAGACGGTTAGCACCGTGATCAGAGAAGTTGGCTTCGCCCAGAACGAACAGACCAGGCAGGTTACTCATCAAATGGTAATCAACCCACAGTCCCCCCATGGTGTAGTGAACGGCCGGAAAGATTCTCATCGGAACCTTGTACGGGTCTTCGGCCGTGATCTTGTGATACATGTGGAACAGGTTGCCATACTTTTTGCGGATCGCATCTTCGCCGTCTCGTTTGATGGCATCGCGAAAATCCAGATACACAGCCAGATTCGTGTCACCGACACCAAACCCGGCATCGCAGCGTTCCTTGGCCGCTCGCGAGGCGACATCGCGAGGCACAAGATTTCCGAACGACGGATAGCGGCGCTCCAGATAGTAGTCGCGGTCCTCATCGGGTATCTCCGCAGGCGTCCGTGAATCGCCCGCGTTCTTCGGCACCCACACCCGACCGTCATTCCGCAGACTCTCACTCATCAGAGTCAACTTGGACTGATAGTCGCCGCTGACCGGAATACATGTTGGATGAATCTGCGTATAACAGGGGTTGGCAAAATAGGCGCCTTGTTTGTGGCACCGCCAGGCGGCGGTAACATTGCAGCCTTTAGCATTGGTTGAAAGATAATAAACATTGCCGTAACCGCCGGTACACATAACAACAGCGTCAGCCGTGTGTGTCTCCAGCTGTCCCGTGACCAGGTTACGAACGATGATACCGCGTGCAACACCTTCCACGACAATCAGCTCAAGCATTTCGCGGCGGGCATACATCTGCACCTTACCAAGCTGCACCTGACGCATCATGGCCTGATAGGCCCCCAGCAGCAGCTGTTGTCCGGTCTGTCCACGTGAGTAAAAGGTTCGCGAAACCTGAGCACCGCCGAAAGATCGATTGGCAAGTGTCCCTCCGTATTCACGTGCAAAAGGAACCCCCTGAGCAACACACTGGTCAATAATACTGTTGCTGACCTGAGCCAGTCGATACACGTTAGCTTCGCGTGCTCGGTAGTCGCCACCTTTGACCGTGTCGTAGAACAGTCGCCAGATGCTGTCGCCGTCGTTCGGGTAATTCTTCGCCGCGTTGATGCCGCCCTGAGCCGCAATGCTGTGAGCTCGGCGCGGGCTGTCCTGAAAACAGAAAGATTTGACTTCGTACCCCAGTTCAGCCAGTGAAGCCGCGGCTGAGCCGCCTGCCAGACCAGTACCCACGACGATGACACTGAACTTGCGTTTGTTGGCCGGATTGACCAGCTTCATATTGAAACGGTGCTTATCCCAGATCTGGTCCACAGGACCTTCGGGCACTCGCGAATTCAAAGTTTCACTTGCAACGCGAACCATCAGAGAACCTCAGGTGATGTCTTGTTGTTCCGGATCAGTAGTCGGACCTGCACGAATCAATCGAAGCGTTTGCAGAAAATCAGCTGCTCAGGACGACCCAGCCGAGTACACAGATGAACCCCAGAGCAATGGCCCAGGCAAACAGCATACTGCCGATTTCTATCAGCTTGTTCCATTTCGAGTGAGAAACTCCCAGCGACTGTAAAGCACTGCGGACACCGTGTGAAAGATGAATGCCCAGCAGGATCAACGCGACACCATAGGCCGCAAAGCTGACTGGACTGGACAGCACCGTATTCACCGTCGCATATGCACCGCCGTCCGTTGGATAGACCAGATCAGGTCGCATCTTAAACTTCAGGTCCACAAGGTGCAGAACCAAAAAGGCCCCGATACCCAGTCCCGTCAGCAGCATCCAGTTGGAAGCTCCACCGCCGGGAAGTGCAAAGACTCCCTGTTTGGATTCCTTCTCATCGTACTGTCTGGACCGAGCACGACGACTCATCGCCGTCGTTGACACCGCCAGTCCCAGGTGAGCAAGGAAAGTGGCCAGGAGACCAACTTCTGCAGCTTTCAGCAGTGCTCCCATGCTGTGCAGGTTCTCGGCATAAGTGTTAAACGCTTCCTCTCCGGCGAACAACAACAGGTTACCACTGAGATGAGTAGCCAGAAACCCGCACAGAGCCAGACCGGTCAGTGCCATCAGCACTTTCTGGCCCACGGACGTGCAACAGATCCGGATCATGGGGCCCAGTCCCGGAACCTTCGCGAGAAGCTCAGCGGGGATACAGAAAATTCGGCATAGTGCGTCCAAAGCCCCGCTCCTTCAAGCGTGGGATCAACAAACAGGCAAATCGAACGGCCGGTGATTATAGGATGCGTCCCTGGAACTTCAACGGACCTCAGTCCGCGATCGAACTGAAACAAGCCAACGTCTTCCTGAGACGTACTATGCAGAAACTTCGGCCGTATGAGCAACCTGCGTCTCGCTGTCGACATGGTGCCTCTTCACCAGAAACCAGATCGTAGCGACGATCAATGGCATGGCTCCGGCCACAAAAAACATCTGTCGGAATCCAACTCCATCAAAGGTCGGCAGGTCGATGATCATACCGAGCAAGGGCGCTGAGAACCCGACTCCCAGATCCAGACAGCCCAGTGTCAGATTAGTACCGCTGCCACGATAACGAGCCGGAAAGGTGCCGGAACCGAGCGAGACGATTGAAGGGAACAGCAGCGCGTGACCAAAACCACACAACGATGCAGAAAACAACAGGTGCCACGATTCAGTCACGGGAATCAACGCCCACAGGCCAAACCCCTGGAAAATCAGACCGCAGAAAATGAGTCGATATCGGCCGACGCGCTGACTGAGCGCTGCGGTACGCAGCCGAAAAGCGAAGGCCATGATCGCGTAGGCCGTCCAATAGGTCGCGATGCCGCCAAAGTCTGCGTGCCGGGTGAATCGCACCAGATACAGCGAGGGCACGGTAAATACGATCCCCATTGCCACGGCGACCAGCATGACCCACCCAGGCCAGTAATCACGCGTCAACCGGATCAGTGACGGCCGCGTCGGATGCTTTTCCGGTCGGGACAGTCCTCGAGTCGCCTGGATCAGGAAAACGATATAGGCGGCAATCAGCACAACGGTTGCCTGAAAGACGCGAGGAAAGAAATCATCGGCGTTATCGTTGCACAGCGAACGCAATACGTCAGACAGCTGTGGCCCGAGGATCATTCCAATGAATCCACTGCTGCCGAACAGAGCGATGAACTCCGTGCGGCGGCGTTCGGTCACGCAGGACTGAATATGGAAGGTCCCGCATGTGAACATTCCTGCAAGGCCCACGGCGAACAGAATTCGTCCGGCATACAGCATTGGTGAAAGCTGCGTCAACGAGGCAAAGATCGCCAGTCCGAAGAAGTTCAGAGCACTCATGAACAGCCAGACTCGACGCACTCCGAATCGGTCGATCGACTGGCCGAGAAAGATACGGACAGTGATCGCCGCAATTACACCGTACTGAATCACGCGTCCTGGTAGTTCCTCGTGGTACTGAGTCGCGCCGGAACCGTGAGCCGCCAGCCACGCAACCCAGTCGGCAAAGATAAATGTCGCGGCGTTCGCCGTTACGACCGTCAGATTAGCCAGGTACGAGAAGATAAAAACCGGATCACTTGTCCGTTCAAGCGTGCCGACGCTATTGCGGGCTGGTGCTGCGACTTCGGCAGACGCTGCCGGAACAACACTGTCCACTTCCTGCGGATCGCGAAACGGAGCAGTGACACTGTCTGCCGGTGGCGTATTTTCGATCTGTGAATCAGCCACCAAACGCTCCGTACCTGCGGACGCCGTAGCGGAAAGCCACCCGATTGGCAGCCAGCAGAACCACGATCCAGCTGGCCTGAATCGATAACTCGACGACCAGCGTCTCCGGAGGAATCCTGCCCAGAAGAATCGCCGCCGGGAAATAGGCGAGATACTTGAACGGAAGATAATTAACCCACGGGATCCATTCCGAGATCCATTCCAGCGGGATCATGTGTCCGGACAGAAAGTAGTTCATCATCATATAGACGAAAATCAGCGAACTGACTTCCAGAAACCAGAACGAAATAAGTCCAATTAAGGATTCAATCAGAAATCCGATCAGAAACGCCATCAGCAGGGAACAAGTCCAGGCCAACGTCACCTGGGGGGCCGGCCAGCCCGGCAGATAATCCCGACACAGCCAGAACACAAGACAAAACGGTCCGATGGCCACGGCGTAGTACACAAGTTTGTGAGCGATCCGATGCCAGAACAGATAGTCCAGCATGTCCACGGGCTGAATCAGATATTTGCGGACGGAACCATCCCGCACAGACAAAGCAATTCCGTTGGCCAGTCCTGGCATACTTGAGAACGCTCGGGCCACCATAACCAGCAGATAATACGCGACCATGTTGGCATAGCTGTAACCGTTCAGCACGCGATCCGTGTCACCGTCGATGCTGGCATTGTCGAAGATGGCATTCCACAGAAAAATCTGAGTAACGATAGGCAGAAAGCGGACCAGAGTGGCGAACGCAAAATCGCCTCGATAGACCAGTCGCTCCTCCATAGCTGTCTTCAGTATCAGCCATTTTACTCGAGCTGATGCGACGATGTTCTCTTTCAGGGAATACGAAGTGGAGGTCGACATCTGTGAATTCTACCCCCCCTCTGTACTGAATAATTCCGCAATGACGTCTTCCAGCGGGCGTTCAGAAACGCTGATGTCTTCGATGCTGTATTCGGCCAGAATCTGAGACAGCACGGCTGAAACCTTTTGTTTTTCCACCTGCAGCCGCAGCATCGGAGGGCGGTCTTCCAGCACGACACCATATCGATCGATTCCGTTCGGTGTGCTGTCGCTGGCAAAGTGAAGTTCAACAATCTTGTGCTGGCTGAAACGATCCACAATTTCGGCCAGAGCTCCGTCGTGAATAACGGCCCCCTTGTTGATCACGATCGCCCGATCACACAACGCTTCAACGTCTTTCATGTAATGGCTGGTCAGGATCACCGTGATCCCCTGTTCCTTCTGATACTTAAGAAGGAATTGCTGAACTTTTCTCTGGCTGACCACGTCGAGACCGATTGTCGGCTCATCCAGAAACAACACGTCCGGACGATGGAGCAGGGCGGCGATCAGCTCCATGCGCATGCGTTCGCCCAGCGACAATTCGCGGACGGGCTGGCTCATCAGCTCTGTGACGTCCAGCAGTTCTGTCAGTTCCTGCAGCCTCGAATTATAATCCTGCGTGCTGACGCGATAGATTTCCTTGTGCAGGCGGAACGATTCCTGAGCCGGCAGGTCCCACCACAGCTGTTCCTTCTGTCCAGTCACCAGTGAAAACCGGCGACGATAAGCGTCTTCTCGCTTCCACGGGACATGTCCCAGGACAGTCGCCGTGCCGGATGTCGGAACAATCAGACCGGACAACAGTTTCAGCGTCGTCGTCTTACCGGCCCCATTGGGTCCGAGAAACGCCAGCATTTCGCCTTCTTCAATGGTGAAACTGACATCGTTGACCGCCTGAACCTGGCGATATTCACGGCGAAACAGTCCGCGCAGGGAAGCCAGCAGTCCTTCGCGTTTGCGGTATACTTGGTAGGTGCGGCCCAGATTCTCGACGACAATTGCTGGCATCGCGGTGATCGTAGTGGAGTCTGAGGTGATCACCAATTGGCTAAGTGAAAAGAAGGCCGCCTTTTCTCTAAATGTGAGCTTCCGGCACCGTACGCACTCAGCCGCAGCGACCGACGGGAACCAGAACAGGCCAAAGTCGGATGCCGCCGCTAAGGTCGTTCCGTCAACACAGTTCGCAGCACAGCAACCGGTTTTTCTGAAGCTGTTACGGCAGAGTCAACGAACGTCTGCAGATTCTCCTTAGCCCTGTTCTGGGCCACTTCCACGGCCGCCCCGACAGAAATTGCCTTTGTCAGATCGCCCGCTCCGGCCCCCAATCCGCCAAACAACTGTGTAATCTGTTTGACTCGGGGATCATTTGCTATGACCTGCTGCTGATCAGCAGAAATGTCCTGATGCGTTGCTGCGCCCGTCACGCGGCCGGCGAATCCCCATTCCGCCTTCTTTCCATCCCGGTGATACAGGTCAATCGTCACCAGGGCGCTGCCGGTGGTCGCATTCAGCTTCATCTGACTGACTTCCACCACACCAGCCTGTTGACCAGTGGCAATTGTGACAGCGGGCGGGGGCAGCGGCTGTCCGGGAGCCGGGACGTTTGTCACTGACTTTAGATTATCAGCGGAGGCCCCAGCGGTTTCGTTCAGGAGTTCGCTGAGTTGCGACCGCACCTGCCCGGCCAGAAGCTCCAGTGCCAGTGTTTCCGGATTGGCGTTGGCATCATCTTCCGAAATGAACCGGCCCGCCTGAAGAATCAAACGACACGTCCTGCCAAAAATGCGGTCTGTCTGCAGCAGCAGGCGGCGGAACCTGTGGTCGACATCATCGGTCGTGTCCGGGGGCAGCGATCGTACCAATTCCGCCGCGGGAATCTGACGCACAGCAGCACGAACATCAGCCTGCTTCAACGTCTCCACGTCGGTGATGCCGTTCAGAATTCCGACCCCCGCAAGCTCACGAATCACGGGCTTCTGCAACAGCTTCCGTCGCACCAGTTTTT
>Ga0315316_10000109_pt1 | contig 42879 bp, 39 predicted proteins | sample M160m3416metaG_FD_203702 | JGI IMG/M metagenome (GOLD analysis project Ga0315316, IMG submission 203702) | Ammonia-oxidizing marine archaeal communities from Monterey Bay, California, United States - M1 60m 3416 | ecosystem: Environmental > Aquatic > Marine > Intertidal zone | place: USA... | reverse complement strand
GCAAGTAATTATCTAAATAAACAAAAACATCAAACTAAATTTATTGCATTAAGATATGGAAATGTATTAGGAAGTAGTGGTTCAGTAATTCCATTATTTATTGAACAAATTAAAACTAAAAATAAAATTACAATTACAAATAAAGAAATGACAAGATTTAGTATTACAATGGATGAAGCTTTAGATTTTATTTTAAAATCAGCAATAATTGGAAATGGGTCAGAAATCTTTGTACCTAAATTAAGAGCATATACAATAGAGGACGTAAAAGAATCTCTTTTTGAAATAATTCATAAAAGTGAAGAAGAAGTTGTGGGAATCAGACCAGGTGAAAAATTACATGAAACCTTGATTAATGAAAATGAATTAAGAAATACATATGAAATTGATGATAAATTTGTAATTTTAAATCCAAATTCCAATGATTATGATTTAAACGCATACAATTCAATTAAAAAAACTGAAATTACACAATCATATTCATCAGATATAGTTGAAAAAATTCCTAAAAATGAACTAGGTAAAATCATTTCAAAAGAAAGAAATTTGTAAATTTTTAAAATAATAAAGTAGAATAACATTAATCTAACCGAATTATGTAATTTGATATTATGAAGTATTGTACAAGATGTTGTTATCCTCAAAATACTAGACCTCCAATGACATTTGATGAAAAAGGGGTTTGTAATGGATGTAGAGCGTCAGAACAAAGAAGAAATCAACCAGTAAATTGGGAGGATAAACGAAATGAGTTAAAAAAAATTCTTGAACAGTATAAAGAAATTGCAAAGAAAAATGATTCTGCATATGATTGTATAATTCCAATTAGTGGAGGAAAAGATAGTCATTATCAAGTTCATTTAATGAAAAATATTTTTGGAATGAATCCATTGTTAGTTGCATATAATCATTCATTCAATACAAAAGTTGGAATTCGAAATTTAAATAATATTGTTGAAGAATTTGGTTGTGATTTAATTAGATTTACTACAAATCCAAAAACAGCAAAAAAATTATCAAAATACATGCTAAAAAAAGTAGGAGATATTACATGGCATTATCATGCTGGAATTCATACATTTCCAATTCAAGTTGCAGTAAATTATAATATTCCATTAATGATTTGGGGAGAACATGGCGAAGGTTTTCTATATGGAATGCATAATTTAGAAGATAAAGTAGAATTCACAAAAAAACATAGACAAGAACATCTTATGAGAGGATTTGAACCAGAAGATATTTTGGATGATCCAAATAATACAGAAATTACAAAAACAGATTTGGCTCCATTTTATTATCCACCTGACGAAAAAATTGCGCAATTGGGTTTAAGAGGAATTTATATGTCAAATTATTTTCCATGGGATGAAGTTGAACATACAAAATTGATGATTGATAATCATGGATTTGAGACTTTTCAGAATAGAGAAACATCATTTAATTTGTATTCAAAAGTAGAAGACTTTTTTCAAGACACACATAATTACTTAAAATATTTGAAATTTGGATACGGAAGAGTAACAGATCAAGTTTCAACAGAAATTAGAAGTCAAAGAATGACAAGAGAAGAAGGAATTGAATATATTAAAAAATATGAACACAATATTGTTCCAAATAATTTAGCAGCCTTTTTAAAATTTATAGATTTAACAAAGGAAGAATTTTTGGAAAATATTGAGCATTTACGGGATACATCAATGTGGAATAAGAATAAGAATAATGAATGGGAAATTACAGATTGGATTGGAAACCACTTAACAGATAAAGGGATTGAAGAATCTAGATTAACAATCAAAGAAAAATGGGTTTCATTAAAATCAGAAAAATATAGATCACCAAGAAAACCATTGCAACCAAATAATGGTGAAGATATGGTTTTCTTGTAAAAATAGTGACTAAAATGATATCCATTATAGATTATGGAATGGGAAATGTTAGATCAGTTTCTAATGCTTTTGAAATTTTAGGTGCAGATGTAGAAATTATAGATGATCCAAAAAAATTGACAAATTCTGAAGCAATAATTTTGCCAGGAGTTGGAGCTTTTAGAGATGGAATGAAAAATTTAGAAAAAATGGGATTCATAAATAAATTAAAAGAAGAAGTCATAGACAACAAAAAACCATATCTAGGAATTTGTTTAGGATTAGAGTTTTTAGCTGATAAAAGTTTTGAAGGAGGAGAAACAGATGGATTTGGATGGATTAAAGGAGAAATTAAAAAAATAGAAACAGGTAACGATGAACTAAAAATTCCGCATATGGGGTGGGATGATACAATAATTAAAAAAAATACCAGATTACTAAGGGATATGAAAAATCCAGTATTTTATTATCTACATAGTTTTTTTTTAGAAGTAAAAAAAACAGAAATAGAATATATTGAATCTATTTGCGAATATGGAAAAACAAAAATTATTTCATCAATTCATAAAGAAAATATTTATGCGGTACAATTTCATCCAGAAAAAAGTCAAGAGTCAGGTTTGAAATTGATTAATAACTTTTTAGAACTAATTAAAGAGAAGTAAAAATGTTAAAAAAAAGATTAATTCCAAATATTATTTTAAATGAAGGGAATGTAGTACAGAGTGTCAACTTTAAACATACTAATGTAATTGGTAATGCAGTTACTGCAGTTGATTTTTTTAATAGTTGGGCTATTGATGAAATTATTGTTTTGGATGTAAGTAGAACTAGAAAAAATAGAGAAAAATTTCATAAAATAATTAAGGGATTATCAAAAAGATGTTTTGTTCCTCTAACAGTTGGAGGATGGATTAATAATATCAATGAAATGAAATTATTTTTAAAAGAAGGTGCAGATAAAATCTGTATTAATACAGAAGCAGTAAAAAATAATTCATTAATTAAAGAGTCCTCAAAATTTTTTGGTTCTCAATGCATAGTAGTTTCTATAGATGTTAAAAAAAATGAAAATCAAGAATATGAGGTTTTTATCAATAGAGGAAAAGATAGTACAGGGTTAAATCCTATTGAATGGGCTAAAAAAATAGAAAAACTGGGAGCAGGGGAAATTTTACTTACATCAATAGACAAAGAAGGAACAAAACAAGGTTATGATCTTGAATTACTTAAAAAAATTACAAATAATGTTGGAATTCCAGTAATTAGTTTTGGAGGAGTAGGTAAATGGGAACATTTTGTCGAGGGAATAAATATTGGAAATGCAGATGCAGTTTCTGCAGCAAATATTTTTCACTATACTGAACATTCCACATTTAATGCAAAAAAATTTCTATTTGAATCAAAATTGAATGTAAGAATGCAAGAATTCTACAAGCTACCTACTCCTAGAAGACCAAAATATGATGAAATTTTTTAAAAATGTTTGCACATACAATTTTGTAACTATTTTTAAATACACTCAACTAAATGATGAAATAAATATTGAACCAAATTATAATAATAAATGAAATTTTTCAAATTGAAAAAATTAAAGAAATAAAAATTTCAAATTATCAAGTTTTTGCTATTAATTATGAAATACATAAAAAATTAGATGAAGAAAATATTTCTCACATAATTGCAGATGAATTATTATCGAAAGAAGAACGTGATGAATTATATGATTTTACAGTAAAAAAATACAAATGGTTTGAAGAAAACCGATTATCAAAAGAATTTTTATTTAATGATGTCAATTTATTTGAAATAACAGAAAGTGGAATAATTCATGAAAATTTGCTTAAGATGTTAATTGAAGGTAGTATCATTAAAAAAATAATAGTAAAATATGAACCTACGTTGATATATTGTTCTAATGAAATTTTTAAATTTATAAAAATTAATTTTAAAGGGATTAAAGTTAAAGAAATTTCAGAAAACACTGAGCAAATAACATTATATGACAATATTGATTTTAGATTAAATATCGCAACACGTACAATTCATTTTAACATTTCAAAAAATAAATATTCTAAATTAAAAAGTATGTTTGATAAAATTACTTGTAATTTATTTAATTTATGGTATAAAAAATCTTCAAAACAAATAATTTTATTAGTAGAATTTAATCCCTCATTATTTAAAAATCTTATTTCAACTTTAAGTTCTGAAAAATATACCTTAGTTTTTTTGAATTTTAGAAGGCCAGCTTCATGGAATTTAGAATCAATAAATGTGTTAAAAAATTCTAAATCAAAAATTATAAATCCTAAAAATTTCTTACCGAATGAAAATCATGATAAAATCATTAGCGATTTAAGATTAAAACTTGAAAATATTTTTGAGGAAGAAAGTTTTTATGAAATTTTTAAATTTAACAATATTTCATTTTGGCCAATAATTAATAACAAATTAAAAAAAATATTTTCAAATAGAATTCCGGATCAAGTTAAGGAGATTATAATTATAAAAAATATTGTAAAAAATCTAAAATTACAGTGTTTTATTTGTTCAAATGAATCTGGTGAAACTGAAAGAATACTAGGGAAAACTAATAAACAAAAAATAAAATCAATTCTTTTACAGCACGGTTTTTCTAATTTTCATGAGGAAACTGATCAAATACGAATGAGAATAGATGAAAGGAAATTAATCCCAATAGTCAGTGATAAATTTTTTGTTTGGGGAGAAAGTGATTACAAATTTTTTAAAAAATTAGGCATAGATGAATCAAAAATAGTGATTTCAGGAAATCCAAAATTTGATGATTTTCCAATAGTTAAAAAAATATCTAAAAATCAAAAAATTGTTTTGATCACACCAGAACCTATTACTGAATCTTTTGGTCATTATGTAACTAAATTAGCAAATGAATATGAAAATACACTTACAAGAGTATGTCAAATTTTGAAAAAAATTGAAGGTGTTGAAATAATTGTCAAATTGCATCCGGGTCAAAATAGTCACAATAATATTTTAGAAAAAAAAATTAATAAAATAGATAAATCAATACCAATATTTCAAATGAAATCAAGTCCAGAAATAGTAAAGGAATCAGATTTATTATTAAATATCACATGTGAGGCAGTTGATCCATCTACAATAATGTTAGAAGGATTAATGCTAGATAAACCAGTTTTAGAAATTTGTTTGGATAAAGAATTTTCATTTTCAAATAAAGGAATAATTACTGCTTTTAATAATGATAATTTAGAAAAAATTATTCATAAAATGTTATTTGATAAAGAATTTTTAGAAAAAAATGCTACAAACAGAAATAATTTAATTAATAATTACTTATCAAACACTAGAAATTCATCTAAAAAAATATTAGATTATATTTCTAATTGGAATTAACATTTAGATTAAATTTGGTCCAATCATAATCATCAAATTCAACATTAACCATTTCATTATCATTAGGTTTCCATGCTACATCAGCCAATACTAAAACTTTAGAAGTTTTTTCATCAACATTAATGTGTGCTGAGGCAATATTATTTGGAACACAAATCAATCTAGGTTTTTCAGAATTACATTCTATTTCATGATGAATACCGTCAGAATCACGAATTATTAGAATAATTGAACCTTCAATGCATGTAAAATAACTAGTTCTTTTCAAATGCATATGAGGTCCTTTAATTTCACCAGGATTTACAGAAGTAAGATAAATCATTTTAGGATGATTTTTTAAGATTTCATCCCAATCTCTCCAAATTACAGTCAAATCTCCATTTTGATGACCATCATGGATGTCTTTTGTGATATGATTTTCTAGTTCAATTATTTTAAATTCAGTCAATGAATAATCTATGTTAAAATAAGCATTAATTTTTAATTTGTGATTAAAATTCATTATTTTGTGAAATAATTGATCCAGATCTATAAATAATAATTTAAAATAGTCAATAGAATATTGCAAAAAATTATTGTAACAGGAGGATTAGGGTTTATTGGAAGTAATTTTATTCTATTTTGCTTAAAAAATAATCCAAAAATCAAAATTACAAATATTGATGTAGGTCTAACTGGTTCAAATCAAAAAAATCTTACAAAAATAAAAAATTTAAAAAACTACAAATTTGTTAAAGCAAATATTAACAATCAAAAAATTATTAATGAATTAGTTTCAAAAAATGATTTAGTAGTTAATTTTGCTGCAGAATCACATGTAGATAGAAGTATATTTAATCCAAAACCGTTTATTGATTCTAACATTAATGGTACATATTCAATTTTAGAATCCATTAGAAAATATGATAAAAAATTAATTCAAATTTCTACGGATGAAGTTTATGGGAGTTTAATGAAAAATAGTGCAGATGAAAATTTTACTTTAAATCCATCCAGTCCATATTCATCATCAAAAGCATCAGCAGACTTGCTTGTAAAATCATATCATATTACATATGGATGTGATGTAAAAATTACTAGATGTACAAATAATTATGGGCCAAGACAATTCCCAGAAAAATTAATTCCAAAAGTTATCATAAATGCAATAAACAATAAATCAATTCCTGTTTATGGAAATGGTAAAAATGTGAGAGATTGGTTATATGTTGATGACCACTGTAATGCAATACAAAAAGTTATAGAAAAAGGGAAAATTGGAGAAACGTATAACATTGCAGGGAAAAATGAAATTAATAATAATTCAATAATTAAATTAATTCTTAAACTTATGAATAAACCAACTAGTTTAATCAAATATGTAAAGGATAGACCAGGACATGATTTTAGATATAGTTTAGACTCAACTAAAATTGAAAAGAAATTAGGTTGGAAACCTAAGCATAATTTTGAAAATGGAATTAAAGAAACTATCTTATGGTATCTAAATAATAAATCATATTGGAAAAAATTTGTGTGATAAGATGAATTGTATTTTAATAAAGGATCTTGAAGTATAATGAAAGGTATTATTTTACACGGAGGTCATGGAACCAGATTACGACCATTAACACATACTGGTCCTAAACAATTATTGCCAATAGCAAACAAACCTATGTCTCAATATTGCGTAGAATCATTAAAAGATGCAGGTATTACAGATATTGCAATAATTATTGGTGGAATAGGATCTGATAAAGTTAGGGAGTTTTATGGTAATGGAGAAAAATTAGGAGTGAAATTTACTTATTTTCAACAAGATCATCCAAAAGGAATCTCACATGCAATAAATTTATGTAAAGAATTTATCGATAATGAAAAATTTGTTGTGTTTCTAGGAGATAATATTATTCAAAAATCTATTAAGCAATATGTAGACAAATTTGCCACTTCAGAAGTATCTGCATCAGTGTTATTATGTGAAGTTCCTAATCCATCAAGTTTTGGTATTGCAGAATTATATGAAGAGAAAATTGTAAAAATTACTGAAAAACCAAATGAACCAAAGTCAAATTTAGCAGTTACAGGAATTTATTTTCTAACACCATTAATTTTTGATATAATAAAAAACTTAAAACCTTCATGGAGAAATGAATTAGAAATTACCGATGCATTACATCAAATGATAGAAAATAAAAATAAAATCACATATCATATGATTACAGATTATTGGAAAGATACTGGAACTCCAGAAGATGTTTTACATGCCAATAAGGAAATTTTACAAAAAATAAAAGCAAAGTTTGATGGTAAAAAAGACAATGAATCAACTATTAATGAAAATACAATTATTGGAAAAGGAACTGTAATCAAAGGAAATTCTAAAATTGCTAATTCAGTAATTATTGGAGAAAATTGTGTAATAGAAAATGCTGAAATAGGCTCGTATTCAAGTATTGGAGATAATTCAATAATTATTTCATCAAAAATTGAAAATTCAATAATTATGGAAAACTGTAATATCAAGGGAGATGTATCAATTAAAGATAGCATTATAGCAAAAAATTCTACTATTAATTCTGAAAAAAATAAGAATAAAGTATTTTTGTTGGGAGAAGGAACAAAAATAATATTATGAGTATTTTATATCAGAATTTTTATGATGAAATAATATGATCCAAAAATTAAATCAAAATAATCCATTAATTAGTATTGTAATAATTAATTATAATGCAGGAGATTTACTGATAAATTGTGTAAATTCAATTTTAAAAACAGATTATTCAAATTATGAAATTCTTATTGTGGATAACAATTCAACTGATCAAAGTCACATAAAATGTAAAAAAATGAATGAGACAATCAAATTAATTGAAAATAAAAAAAATTTAGGGTTTTGTGAAGGAAATAATGTAGGAATAAAGCATGCAAAAGGAGAATATATTGTAATTTTAAATCCTGATACAGCAGTAGAATCAGATTGGTTAAATGAATTACTGAAAACATACAAAGAATGTGGAGATGGTTTGTATCAACCAAAAATACTTGCTTTTGAAGATGATTTATTTGAAAGTGCAGGTAATATGCTTCAATTATTTGGATTTGGATTTTCCAAAGGTAGAGGCATTAAAGACACAGGTCAATATAATGAAACTAAAGAAATTGGCTTTGCATCTGGAGCGTGTCTTTTTACTAAAACAGAAATTATTAAAAAAATTGGAATGTTTGATCCTTTCATTTTTCTATACCTTGATGATTTGGATTTAGGATGGAGAGCACAACAACTAGGAATCAAATCATATTATGTTCCAAACATAACAATTTTTCATGCAGGTAGTTATAATTACAAATGGAGTGCAATGAAGTTTTTTTGGTTAGAAAGAAATAGACATTATTGTATTTTAACACATGTTTCCAAAAGTACATTGATTAAAATGATTCCAGCGTTAATGTTAGTAGAAATAATGATGATAATATTTTATTCAATAAAGGGATATGGAAAAATGAAAATTAAAGCATATTTTCAAATTTTGAAAAATATTAAACAGATTAAAAGAAAACATAATGAATTGAATAAAAGAAGAGTAGTTAACGATAAAGAAATAATGAAAAAATTTTCAGATGAAGTATTCATTCCAAATCAAGTATCCAACGATATAAGTATCAAAATATTTAACAAAATTTTATCTATTTTAAGTAAATATACAAAAAAAATTATTTGACATTAACTAATTAAAATACATCATAATCACCAAATGTAAAAAACCAATTATCATATTTTGTAATTTTTTTTAGTTTTTCATCTGGATCAAATAATTTCACTATAAAATGAAGAGTTTCAGGTTTAAGAAAAGATGGAATATTAAAAAATCCTTCTTCGTTTAGTAATTTAGTTTCCAATAATGTAGAACCACATGTAGCAATTGCAACAGAAGCATTATGAACCCAAAAATAATCTAATGCTTTTTGAATTAAAGTTTTCAATAATTTTTCAGAAGCATTTGAATCAACGACATAATCAAGAATAACACCAATTTTTTTATTGTTTAGGGTATGAAGTTTTATAATTATATATCCAATTAATTCATCATTATGTTTCAATACATAAATTTGGTATTTTCTTGTAGGGTGTTCCAAATATCTCCATTTAAGATACTCAAAATTTCTTTTTTGTAAAATTGATACACGTTTAGAAAGTTTGTCAAATAATTTCTCAAAAATTTTAAAATCTCCATTAAATTCTTCTACATTATTTGTAGAAGATTTAATTTTGTAAAAAAATTCAAAAATTTTTAAAATTTTTTTAAATGGAGAATTAAAATAGTTAGAAAATTTTAGGGGTCGTAATAATAAAGGTAATTGAAAAATTTCAATGGAACCTTCCTTAATGAAAGAATTAAATGAATTATCATTTGGGATAGCAAAAAGTGATGAAATTTCTTGATTTTTAGCCTCTAATGTCATTAATGAAAGAAGTTGAGTAAAGATCCCTTGATTTTGATATTTTGAATTGACTTGTACATTACAAGCTAAAGATGAAAGAAGTTCTTCTTGTTCAACTAGTAATTTTGTAGGTATAATTGTATTAATTCCAACAATCACATTATCATTTAAATCATCTTGGGCAAGTATGATTATTGCTTTTCCATTAGGATTGTTCCTATACTGCCAATCAAAATAAGAAGAATTTGAAATGTCGGTATTTCCAAATGTTTTTTTTGTTAATTCAAGAATTTCTATTTTTTCCTTTTCTGAATCTATCCAATTGTTAAAAATCATATCAGAATCTACAATCTTTTTGACATTTGTGAAATACTATAAAGTACTACAGACATTAACATTAACATTAATCCAATTACAAGAGTACCTATTGCAATTAACGTAGATGGAATTGAAAAATATCTATCTTCATTAAACATTGTCATAACAAGAACTGAAAAAGATAATCCTATAATTAATAAAATAAATCCAGGAATTCCCAAATATCTTAATGGATGATTAATTGCTACAAGTTGTAATAATGATGATAAAACTCCTGAAGAATGGGAAATAGGATTTTTTGTAGAAGTCTTAAATCCAGTATCGTACAAAACAGTAACTGGTTGTTCACTAATTGTCAAATTTTTGTTAACAGCATCAATCAAAATTTCTGAATCAATTCCAAATCCTGATGTGTGAAATGATAAAATGTTAATTGCTTTTGAAGAATATGCTCTATATCCACTTTGAGAATCCTCTACAGGTAAATCTGATGCTAGTTTAGTAATTTTATCAAGTACTTTATTACCAGTTTTTCTATATGCGGGCATTTCTTCAGAATTAGAAAAACGATTTCCTATAACAATATCAACATTATTTTTTAAGATCGGTTCAATTAATTTTTCCATTTCTTCTGGTAAAAATTGTCCATCACCATCAATAGTTACAGCTACATCAAAATTAGATTTTTTAATATATTCAAATAATGATTTTAGAGCAGTACCTTTACCAGAATTTTTTACATGATTAATTACCGTGGCACCAGAATCTTTAGCTTTTTTTGATGTGGAATCAGTTGAACCATCATCACAAACTATTACCTCATCAGCAAATTTCAAAGATCTGCTTACAATATCAGAAATAGTATTTTCTTCATTATAAGCAGGAATACATACAATTTTCAATATTTGTTCTTCCTGACAAAGTTATATCTATTATTTGCTATACATATTTAGTTATAATAGCCACATTTAGCTAATTAGAAATGGAAATTACAAATTTTATGACAGTTGATTTAGAAGATTATTACTGTGATTTACCAATTTCAGAGTGGTCAAAATTTGAATCACGAGTTGAGCAAAATACATACATAATTTTAGATCTTTTTGAAAAATATAATGTTAAAGCAACTTTTTTTACATTAGGATACATTGGGGAAAAATTTCCAGAATTAATCAAAGAGATAAAAAATAAAGGACATGAAATTGGAAGTCATAGTTATTCACATATAGATTTAAGAAAACATACTAAAGAAAATATTGAAAAAGATTTAATAAAATCAAAAAACATATTGGAAAAAATTATTGGAAAAGAAATTCAAAGTTTTAGAGCTCCATTTTTTTCAATAGATCAAAAATCATTAGATGTGATGGAAATTATTACAAAATATTTCAAATATGATTCAAGTATTTTTCCAACTAAAACTCCACTATATGGGATTCCTAATGCACCAAAATTTCCATACAAACCATCATTAAAAAATATTATAAAAAATAATGAAAATGGAAAGTTAACAGAAATTCCAATGTCTATCTATAAATTTCCTCTAATTCGAAATATTCCAATTGCCGGAGGATTTTACTTAAGATTTTTACCATATTGGTTAATTAAAAAAGGAATTAAAAAAATTAATTTAGAAAATAATAGAGCAATGATGTACATTCATCCCAAAGATATTGATAAAAAAATGCCAAAAATTAAAGAATACAATTGGTATTATTATTATAATTTAGAAGGTGGATTAAAAAAATTTGAAAATCTATTGGAAGATTTTCATTTCTCATCTATTGAAAAAATATTTGAAAATTAATTAAAAATATCAATTCTCATATTTAGAATAAAAGTAATCTAATGTTTTTTTAATACCTTCTTTAGTAGATACTTTAGGTTTCCATCCCAATGATTTTAATTTTTTATTACTAACTAGAAAATTTCCAACATCAACTTTTTGTGTATATTTGGGTGTTTTAATGAATTCAACTTTAGCAGATGTTGATTTTTCTAAAAAATTTCCAAATTCAGAAAACCAAGTTTTTTTAGATGAAGAAATCCAATATAGTTCCCCAGATTTTCCTTTTTTAATAATAGTATGAATAGCAGAAACTACATCACTAATGTAAATTAAATCTCTAAAAAAATTTCCTTCATTAAAAATTGTAATTTTTTCACCTTTGTATGCTTGATGTATTAAATAATTTACAGCATTTTTATTTGGAATAATTTGTTCTCTTGGACCAAATGAATTTGTGATTCTAAAAATTTTTGTGTCAAGTCCATACACATTATGATAAATTTTACAGAAAAATTCACTAGATAATCTATTTGTACCATAAATTGTAGATGGATTACAAGCAGTATCTTCATCAACTGGAAGTTTTTTTGGTTTTCCTATTACAATAAATGTACTACCTAAAATGAAGGTAGGAGGATTTTTCATCTTTCGAATTTTTTCTAGAATAAATAAAGTAGATTTTGAATTGGAATCCAAATCCATAATTGGATTTTCAAAGGATTTAGAATGAGATGTTTGGCCAGCCAAATGAATAATTAATTGGGGCTTATGTTTATCAATTGATTCACCCAATTTTTTAAAATTTGTTACATCAATTTTTTCAATTTTAATTTTTTTAGATTCATGAATATTTTTCTTTTTTGAAAAGCTCTTTGTTAAAATAATTAATTGATGACCATCTTTTTCAAATTTTTCAACCAGATGACTACCAATAAATCCAAGACCACCAGTAATTAGAATTCTCATGAAAATTAATTAAAATAGTAGGTTAAAAATGAATTTACAATAATGTAATTTCGATTACATAATTAAATCAAATACGCAGTAGTAAGTTTAAGAGATAGAATAAAACAGGATATTTTACGGAAATCATTCATGAATAATAAAAATTCTGTATCTATAATTGTCCCAGCCTTTAAAGAAGAAGAATTTATTGAAGAAACATTAAAAAATTATTTAGAAGTTTTTTCTCAAGCAAAGATAGAATTTGAAATAATTGTTATTATTGATAAAGTAAATGGAGATAAAACAGATCAAATAGTAAAAAAAATGGCAATTGATAAAAAAGAAATATTATTTGTGATTAGAGAAGGTAAAAAAGGAATTGGAAGTGCAATAAAAGAGGGTATCAAAAAATCACAAAATAATAATATTCTAATTGCAACAGCTGAAATTTCCGAAGATCCAAATGACTTGATAAAAATGGTAAAAAAAATGAATGATGGATTTGATATGGTATTTGGGAATAGATTTTATTCAAATGCAAAAAGAGAAGGATATTCAAAAAAACAATATTATGCAAATCGTTTGTGCAATTATACAATTAAAATTCTATTTGGGATAAAATCTAATGATGTAACAAATGGTGTTAAAGTTTACAAAAAATCAATACTAAAAAATTTAAAATTAACAGGAACAAGTTTTGATATTTTTGCAGAAATTCCTATTAAGGCTTATCAAAATGGAAATCATAATTTTATTGAAATTCCATTGAAACATTATGCTAGAGAGAAAATATATTCAAAATTTAATTTTAAAAGAGAAAGTAAATTATTTTTTTTAATGGTACTAAAATGTTTTTTTAACAAATAAAATTAAAAATTTTATAGAAGATTTCTTAAATCATTTATCCAGTTTTGTAAACTTAGTAATTCATTATTTTCTACAATTCCATTTTTAGCAAATTCAGCATAGATTATTTCCAAATTACTATAGGGATTAGATGAAAGTTGAAGATCGGATAAAATTTCAATGATTTTTAAAGAATATGTATAACATGGAATTTCACTTTTAAAATCCTCAATCAAATTATGTGGATTTCTTTCCTGCGCCATAGTTGGACCAGTAAAAGCTAAAAATGATTCATGTTCCCATAAGCATCTTTGAGCAACATAACTCCTAAGAATATCAGTCATTCTAAAAGTAACTGTGACTGGCAAATACATGTAAGGAAAAAATTCTTTTTTCCAAATTGTGTTTTGTGAATTAAAGGGACAAAAAACTCCTTTGGATAAAACAATAGATTCATTATTTAAAAATTCTATATTTTTATTTATTGTGAGTCGATAAATTGCATCAACATCAGGTTCATTATTTACTAGTCCTTGCCAAATTCCAATTGAAGGATTTTTAATTTGTTCAAATTTTTTTTCTTTATTTTCTAATATGCATTCTAATGGAAATCCCCTGGGCCAAATTTTTTCTTTGGTGAATTCAGCATAGGCATTAAATATTTTAGGTTCTAAAACCAATTTAGAATTTTTTGGGATAAATTCAATATTTCTTGTCCAACCTGAAAGAGGATAATTATCATCATCAGTTTCTACAATAATTTCAGCCCCTTCTTTAATTGCATAAAGATAACCTAAATTTTTTCTTTGATATGAGTTGTAAGGGCATGTTTCTACAAACTTGAATGGAAGTGTTTTTTGTTTATCTATATCAAGAAATTCAAAATTCCCTTTAGAATATTTTGGTGTTTTTTTATCACCAACAATAATTAATCTAAAATCAGTTTCGTCAATCATTTTTTTAATTGATGAATTAATTGGATTAATTGTTGTCAAAACTAAAAAATTTGATTGTGTCATTGTTTTATTCATATTACATTGTATATAATTTATAAAATTTATTTTAAGTATATCCCTCTTAACACTTAATAAATTACATTATTAATTTGATGTAATCAATGAAATCAAAAAATGTTCTAATTACAGGTATTACTGGTCAAGATGGAGCTTATTTATCAGAATTTCTTTTGAAAAAGAATTATAATGTTTATGGTGCATATAGAAGACTTTCAACACCTAATTTTTGGCGATTAAAAAATTTAAAAATCGATAATGATATTAATTATTTATCAGTAGATTTGTTAGATTTTTCCTCAATCATAGAAGCGATTAAAACTTCAAAACCTGATGAAGTATATCATTTAGCTGCACAAAGTTATGTTGGTGCATCTTTTGATCAACCTATCACAAGTGTCCAGAGTACAGGAGTAGCAGTGACCTCAATACTTGAAGCCATTAGAATAATAGATCCTAGAATTAAATTTTATCAAGCATCTTCCAGTGAGTTATACGGAAATATAGGAGGCAAAAGTCAAAATGAAAATACTCCTTTTGCTCCTCAGAGTCCTTATGCATCATCTAAACTTTATGGGTATTGGATGACAAAAATTTATCGAGATGCATATGATATGTTTACAACAAATGGTATTTTATTTAATCATGAATCACCTATGAGAGGATTAGAATTTGTAACTAGAAAGATCACAAATTCAGTCGCTAGAATCAAAATAGGCATAGATAAAGAATTGAAATTAGGTAATTTGAATAGTAAAAGAGATTGGGGTTATGCACCAGAATATGTTGAAGGAATGTGGAAAATATTACAACAAAAACATCCAGATGATTATATTTTAGCTACAAATGAAACTCACACAGTAAAAGAATTTGTCAAACTTGCATTTGAAACTGTTGAATTGGACTGGAAAAAATTTGTTAAAGTAGATAAAAAATTATACAGATTACTAGATGTGAATACACTAAATGGAGATTATTCAAAAGCTAAAAAAAAGATAGGGTGGAAGCCAAAAACAGATTTTAAAAAATTAGTAAAAATTATGGTATCTGCAGATATGGAACGATGGACAAGATGGAAAAAGGGAGAAAGTTTCCCATGGGATGCAAACAACTACATTAATGAAAATAAAATGTTGTTCAGAAGATATAATAAAATTTAAAAATAAATTAAATTTGAGTAGATTCAAACCACTGTATTGTCTTTTTGAGTCCTTCTTTAAGTGAAATTGAAGGTTGAAAATCTATTTCTTTGTTAGCCTTTTCAAAGCTAACACATCTACGTGGTTGTCCATTTGGCATTTTTGAATTCCATATTATTTCAAGATCTATATCCATTAATTCCATTACAAGATGAGCCAATTCATTAATACTAATTTCTAATTCTGAACCTAGATTAAGAGGCTCAGTTTTATTATATTTTTCAGTAGCTAAAATTAATCCATTAGATGCATCATCACAATACAAGAAATCTCTTGTTGGAGTACCATCACCCCATAATTCAACAAAATTTTTATCATTGTTTTTTGCATTCCAAATTTTTTGAATAATAGATGGAATGACGTGTGATGTGTTGCCATTAAAATTATCAAAGGGCCCATAAAGATTTGTAACGAAAATTGTTATTGAATTAAAATCATACTGTTGTTTATAAGCCATAGATTGAACAATTTGCATTTTTTTAGACAAACCATATGCAGATGTAACTTCTTCAGGAAATCCTTCCCACAAAAATTCTTCTTTAATTGGTTGATCAGTAATTTTTGGATAGCTGCATATTGTACCAAGTGAAATAAATTTTTCTACACCATTTTTTCGTGCTTCATCAATCAAATAAGTCCCCATTAACAAATTATCATAAAAAAGTTCTCCAGGTTTTTCTTTATTCAAACCAATTCCACCTACATGTGCAGCCAAATGAAAAACAATGTCTACATCTTTAGTTATTTCATTACAATTTTCTTTGAATCTTAAATCACAATCTTTTGATGATGGAGTCAAGATGATTTTTGGATTAAGTTGACTTAATGACTTAACAAGATTTGAACCTAAAAATCCCATTCCACCAGTTACCAAAATTTTTTTTTCCTTCCAATTCATGACATTATATGAATAAATAGTAAATTAAAGGTTAATGTATTAAAATAAAATAACTAATTTTTAAAGAATATTATTAATTTAGGGGAAGAAATAATGAATCTAAATGGATAGGAAAAAAATTATTTTTATTTTTGGTATTATTGTGGTTTATCTTTCAATCATTCTTTATAGTGATATCAATGAATTATCAAATACAATTCAAACTTTAAAAATTGAATTTTTACCAATAATTTTGGGAATAATTTTTAGTAGTTTAATAATTAAATCAATAAGACAAAAAATTTTTCTTAAAGAAATTGGAGTGAATCTTTCTATTAAAAAAAATATCCAAATTTACATTTTTGGTATGTCTTTAATTGCCACTCCAGGAGGCAGTGGAAATATAATCAAATCAGAATTTCTTAAACAAAAATATAGTTTTTCTCGATCAAAAACAGTACCAATTGTTCTTTTTGAAAGATATCATGATCTACTAGGAACAATTTTAATTTTAGGAACTTTAATTAGCTTATTTTTTTTATTATCTGCAACAATCATACTTTTAGGCTCAATTATTTTGTTAATCTTTCTAAGTTTAATTATTTATAAAATTGAATTAATTAAAAAAATTCAAAATAAATTCAAGAGTATTAAAATTTTGAATAAAGTCACTCCAAACGATGAATTTAATGAATCTGTAAAAATTTTATCAAAACCAAAAATATTTGTTAAAGGATTATTGTTAACTGTACCTGCTTGGATAGTGGACGCATTTGGAGTATATTTAATATTTCTTGCATTTAACCAAGATTTTGGATTTATTGTTACAACAGAATATTATTTTACTGCAACATTATTTGGAGCAATTTCAATGATTCCTGGAGGGCTAGGAGTTACAGATGGTAGTTTATTGGCACTGATACAATTAAACGAAGTAAAAGAATCAGTATCTTCAGCAATTGTATTATTTGTTAGATTGTGTACTATATGGTTTGTAACAGGTTTAGGTTTTATATTTGCAAAATTTCTTTTCTATAAAAACTCATAAAATTTCTGCATAGTTTGTTTAAATTATCGTAAAAGTGATTTAAAAATATGAGAAATCATCAATGTTTGAATTTATTATTATTATTAACAGGAATTATGGTTTTCCTTTATTTTTCTTTCAAATTTTTTGATTTTACTATTGATGACTCTTTTATTGCCTATAGATATGCAGAAAATCTTGCTTTAGGTTATGGTTTCTCGTGGAATTATGATGAAACACAAGAATTTGGTTTTACCAGTTACTTTATGATATTAATAATTGCTTTAGGAATAAAATTAGGATTTGATCCTATATTATTTAGTAAAGTAGTGACTATCAGTGCAGGAATAATAACGATTGTAATTTCAGGTTTTATGATCAGAATTTTAACACAAAATAAAATGAAATTTTATTTTCTCCCGTCATTATTTTTGGGACTAGTTCCTGCATTTGGATTACATGCAGTTTCAGGAATGGAGACATTATTGTTTACGATGTTTTTTTCACTTTCAATTTTATCATACATGTCATATATACAATCACCAAATTCAAAGAAAGTAATTCCATTTATTTTATTTGTAATTCTTGCAACAATTACAAGGTATGAAGGAATAATTCTTGTTTTAGGTATGATAATTCATCAAATATATCTTAAAATAATTTTGAAAAACAATATTGAATTAAAAAAAATAATATTATTTTGTTCGCCAATAGGATTTTTAGTAGGATTATTTTTATTTAATGATTATCAATATGAACAAATATTACCAAATACTTTTTATGTAAAACAAAATTTTGAATTTTCAGATGTAATTAGAAATATTTATGCCATTTCTGATACATTTATTTTTGTAATACCACACATTCTTTTAATATTTTTAAATATTAAAAATAATCTTAAAAAAAGTGCAACAAGCTTTATGATTATTCAAGTGATTATAATTTTAATTCCATTTTTATTCATAAATCAATGGCAAAACTATTTTTTCAGATTTTATTTTCACATAATACCAATAATAATGACATTATCAGTATATTCTCTTTATCAAATGTATCCAAAAATTATTTTTGGAAAATATTCAAAAATAGTTACTGTACTCGTAATAATTTTAATTGCAACATATGTAATTCCATCAAATGCAGATGTTAACAATTTATCAGATAGGGGAATACAAATTTTAGAATATTCATATTCTAAAATTGGAAATATTTTAAATAATTATGATGATTTGAAAGGAAATACTTTGGGAATTGTAGTTGATGCAGGTGCAGTGCCATATTTTTCTCACTGGAAAGCTTACGATTACACTCTTAATGATATTCACAGTATTAAAAATGGGTTTGATGCTGATCGCTTTTACTCAGAAAATATGGTAATAATACTAATTAATGATAGTCATGATGCAATAAATCAAGAAATTCTACCAGATTTAGAAGGGGAGATTATAAAAAATCTCCAAAAACCGCAAGATGGACATGTTGATGAAATTACATTAGATGAAAGATTTGAAAATTTCAAATTAATAACAACATATCCAAGATATTATATTTTTGTTGAAGAAAATTTTGCTAAAAATAACGAGCAACTAATGAATGAGTTGATAGAAAATTCAGCCCCATTTGGAAAGTAATACGATAAACTTTAACTCTCAAGAAGACTAATTAACAAAATTTAAATTAAAAAATTGATGAAAATTGCATTAGTTTCACCAGCATCACTTCCAGCTACTCAATTTGGTGGAATAATGTTTTTAGCATTAGATATTGCAAGAGAATTATCAAAAAAAGGTGAAAATGTAACTATTTACACTACAGATTTAGATTTTGCAAATAATCCACATACATTTAATAAAAATTTACCAAAAGAGGAAAGAATTGAAAATTTTATTATTAAGCGTTCACATGTTATTTTGAACTTTGCATTATATTTTGTAAACCCAGGAATTAAAAAGCAAATGATGAAAGATGATATAGAAATAATTCATACATTTGGTATCAGAAGTTATCAATCATATATTGCAGCCTTAGTTTCAAAAAAGAAAAATATTCCATTAGTTATTTCTGATCAAAGTGGATTAACAACACATCCAGATTTAAAAAATAGAGGAATTTTATTTAAAATTCTTTATTTTATACAAAAACCATTTCTTAATTTTATTATCAAACAATCATCAAAAATAATTGTTGCAAATGAATATGAATCAAAAATATTTGAAAGATTTTCCTCAAAAACAAAAATTGTAGTTGTAAAAAATGGTGTTGATCTTAAAAAATTAGAATCAACTGTAGACTTTAGAAAAAAATATAATATTGAAGAAAAATTTATTCTTTTTCTAGGTAGATTTAACAAAGTAAAAGGAATTGATGTTTTAATTGATGCAATAAAAATTTTAGAAAAAAATAAAAAATTGGAAAAAATTAAATTTTTAATTTTAGGGGTAGATTTTGGTTTTGAAAAAGAAATGGATAATTTAATTAAGAAATATAAATTAGAAAAAATTATTCAAGTAATTAAAAATCCACCTAGGGAAGATGTAATTAGTGCATACAAAAATTGTGAATTTCTTGTACTACCATCAAGATGGGAATTGTCCCCTCTAACACCATTGGAGGGTTTTGCATTCAAAAAGACGGTAATCAGTAGCAAAATTCATGGAATACCACATACAATATCAGATAAAGAAAATTGCCTATTAGTAAATCCAGAAGACCCTCAACTTCTATCTGAAGCAATAATTGAACTGCTGAATAATGATGAAAAATTGAATAGTTTGGGAGAAGCAGGATATAATTTTGTTAAAAAAGTTGGAAATTCTGAAAATATGGCTAAAAATACTTTAGAAGTTTACAGAGATATTTTAAATACGCAGATTTAATATCTGATTAAATTTCAAATATTTAATATGAAAACCAAAAAAGATGTTTTTAATAAAAAAAATAAAGTACCGTTTTTTCAACCTCTAATTACTAATGAAGATAAAAAAGAAGTGATGAAAGCATTAAATTCATCATTACTAACAGATGGACCAAAATTAATTGAGTTTGAAAAAGAATTTGCAAAGAGTACTAATTCAAAATATGCAATTGGAGTTACAAATGCAACTTCAGCCCTACAACTTTCATTAATTTGTTCAGGAATTAAAAAAGGTGACGAAGTAATAATTCCTAATTTAACATTTGTAGCTACAGCAAGTTCAGTAATTCTTGCTGGAGCAACACCAGTTTTAGCAGATGTTGATGATGATACATTAAATATATCAATTGATTCAATTCAAAAAAATATTACAAAAAAAACTAAAGCAATTATTCCAGTACATTTAGCTGGAATGCCATGTAATATGAAAAAAATTATTGAAATAGGTAAAAAAAATAATTTAAAAATAATTGAAGATTGTGCACATGCTATTGGTGCTAAAATCGGGGGGAAACATGTTGGAACGTTTGGTAATGCTGGTTGTTTCAGCTTTTATCCAACAAAAAATATTACAACAATTGAAGGAGGAATGATCATTACAAATTGTAAACAATTAGCTGATAAAATAAGATTAAAAAGAAATCATGGAATTACCAGAACTTTAGAAAATAGATATACAAAAGGCAGACCATGGGAATACGATGTTGAAGAACCAGGTTATAATTTTAGATTAGATGAAATTCGTTCAGCATTAGGAAAAAATCAAATTAAAAAAATCAAAGAATTTAATAGAAAAAGAGAAAAATCTTTTGATTACTATAACAGTAAATTAAGTAAAATTCCAGGCATCATTGTTCCTAAAAAGAGTAAAAATTATACAAGTTCTTATCATTTGTACATTATTAGGATTTTAGATTCATTTGGTATGAATAGAGATGAATTATTTGAAAAATTATTAGCCAAAGGCATACAAACATCTGTACACTACAAACCACTAAATAAATTTCAGGTTTGTAAAAATAAAGCAAAAAAGTTTGATTCATTAAACAAATCAGAAAAAATTTATGAAGAAATTATTTCACTACCATTTTTTACAAATATTTCAAAAAATCAATTAGATATAGTCATTAAATCTATTAAAAAAATACAAGAGTCAACAAATTGAGAAAAATATGAGTGTAAATATTCAAAAACGATCAAGAATTTTTTCCAAAAAAAATTTTTTGTTTCTCACAATTATTTTTGTCATAGGAATTATCATTAGATTTTACTATCTTCCATTTGATGTACCAGTTATCTTAGATGGTCAATTTTATTTTTGGTATGCAAATGATATGAGCATATTAGGCAAAATTCCAACAGAGTATAATGCTCATAATAATTTCTGGTCTTCAATTTTATCTATATTTTTTTCAATTAATCAAACAAATGAAATTTTAGATTATATGAATTTACAAAGAATCATATCAGTTATAATTTCTACTTTAACAATTTTACCAGTATTTTATTTATGTAAAAAATTTGTGTCAAATAATTTAGCAATCTTAGGTTCTGCATTTTTCGTAATGGATCCAAGAATAATTATTAATTCTTTATTAGGCATAACTGAACCAATTTATTTTTTATTTGGTATTACAATCATCGCGTTTTCATTAAATAAAAATAAAAAATTTTATTATATTTCATTTGGATTAGCTGCAATTTTATCATTAATAAGATACGAAGGGATTCTGATATTAATTCCATTAACTGTGACATATTTTTGGAAATTTAAAGTAAATAAAGAATCCATCATCAAATATGGATTATGCCTTTTAATTTTTCTCTTAGTAATATTCCCACTAGTTGATGTACGAATTCAATCTACTGGAGAAGATGGAATATTAAGTCATATTTTTTCAGGAGGTAAATTTGTTTCAAATACATTTTCAGGAGATAATGAAAAACAAGATAGAGTGAAATTTATTGAAAATGGAATAATTAACTCTGTTAAATTTTTGGGATGGATAACAATTCCAATTTGGATTTTATTCCTACCATACGGATTATTAATATATTTTAAAAAATTAAATCAACAAAAAATCATCGTGGTATTATTTTCAATTGTTATGATATTACCTGCAATTTATGCATATTCTAGGGATATTTCTGAAACAAGATATCTGTATATTTTATTTCCATTATTTTCAATTATATCATTGTATACAATTGAAAAATTAACTAGACAAAAATATCGCAAATATATTTCCAGTTTAATTTTAGTTGGAATAATAATTACTTCAATAGGATGGTTAGAATACAAAGGAATTGATAAAGACCATGAGAGAGAGGCTTTTACTTTATCATTAAAAGTTAAAGAAATTACAAAAGGGGTGAACGAATATTATCCTGAATCAACATATCTAGAATTTATTGATCGAAACAAAGAATTTCCAAAGATGAAAAATGAAATTTTTGAAAAACATTTGATTTTTTCAACATCAAAATATCAAAATGTTGAAGAATTAATTTTAAATGAAAGAAACAATGGTTTAACGCACATAGTTGTAGATAACAATCACAATCAAAGACCAGAATACATAAATGAAATTTTTGAAAATGAGAATAAATTTGAATTTTTGAAGAAAATTTATGATTCAAATGAAGATGGATTCAGTTATCATATGAAAATTTTTGAAATAAATGATGAAAAATTCCATGAGTATATAAAAAAAATAAAATAAATTAATAGTCAAATTGATATATAATCAAAAAATGAAATTAACATGAAAACAGGAAAAGTTTCAAAAATTTTTAGATATTGGTTTTATTTTAGAATTGGCTGGAGTCAATATTTTGCGTTCATATTTGCTGCAGTTAATACATTAACTGTTACATATTTTTTAGCTATTGAAAATTATCCTATTTTACAATCTATTTTTCCAACATTTATCCATTACATAGTAATTGTTGTTTTAGTAGGATTTCCAATTTTGTTAGGTATTGGTTATGCACATTTTAAGCGAACTGAAGGATTTAAAGCAGAAGCAGATGTTTCTATGGAATCTAATCCACATATGAAAAGAATTTTAGATAATTCTGAAAAGATGTTAGAATTACATTTTCAATTGACAGGATTACTATTGAAAATTGGAAAAAGTGAAAAAATCACAAATGAAGAATTAGAAAAAATTGATCAAATTCAAAATCAATTAAAAGAATATATGAAAAAGAGAACAATGTAGTTTTTAATATATTTAAAACCAAAATAGAAATAATAGAGAAATTAACTTAAATTATAAAATTGAATAGTAAAGAAAATTCCAATTTAGAAGTTGGAATTATAGGAGCTGGTGCAATTACAACAACCTTACATTTACCTCTACTTTCAGCGATGAGTGGCATTTCACCAAAATATGTTGTAGATGTAAACAGACCAATTGATTTAGCTAAAAATTACAAAATTGAGTCCTATGATACAAAAGATTTAGGAAACTTGCCAGATTGTGATATAATTTTAATTGCTACACCAGTTGGAGTAAGAGAGGAATACATTAAAGAATTTTCTAAACGACAAATACCAATTTTTACAGAAAAACCATTTGCAATAAATTTAAAGGATCATCAAAAATTTTTGAAATATTCAAATGATATAGGTTGTAATTATATGAAAATATGGTATAATTCATCAAAAATGTTTGAAAGTATTCTTTCATCAAAAATGTTTGGAGAAATAGAAAAAATATTGATTAAGGAAGGCGGAATTATAGGTAAAACAAATAGAGGAAGTGACACTTATCAATCAGATAAAAAATTAAGTGGTGGAGGAGTGATTTTAGAAGCCTCATGCCATACTCTAAGTGTCTTGACACATATTTTTAAAAATATTTCTGTTGAAAATTCAAAGATAATTTGGGAAAAAGAGTTAGATGTAGAAGCAAAAATTAATTTTAAAACAGAATATGAATCATCAATCATACCAGTTAATTATGAAATTACATTGATCAAGCCAATTGAAAATGGAACCACAATATTTTTTAAAAATTGTCACATTACTTTTGATCATCTAAATCCAAAATCAGATTTTATAATTCATAATTATAAAAATCAAAATACATTTCTTTTAAAAAATGAAATGAAATTTGCAAATTCACCTCAACAGGCATATTATTTAGTTTGGAAAAACTTTATTGAAAAAGTAAGAAATGGAGAGGAATTAAATGGAGAGGAATTAACATCAATTAAAACTACTGAATTAATTTCAAAAATCTATGATGGGAATGTGACCGAATGAAAATTGCAGTAATTGGAGCTAATGGAAATGTAGGAACAGAATTATGTTATATGTTAAAAGATAATTGTGAAGTAATACCAATTGTAAGAAATAAAATTGGTGCGGTATTTTTAGAGCATCATGGAATAAAATGTAGAATTGGAGATATTTTAAATTCTGAAACAGCAAAATTAGTTTTAAAAGATGTAGACGTAGTAGTGAATGCTACATGGGTATCAGATAGATTTACAGGTTCACAAACCCAAGGAAGCAAATTAATCAATAAAACAATAATTGAAAATTCATTTAAATATACACCCAAAAATTCTGTAATCATTTATCTCAGTACCATCAGAGCATTTGCAAATCAAGTGGATCCATCAACATCAAAATTCTGGCCTCCAAGATATGATGTAGAAAAACAATTTTTAGAGAAAATAATGAAAAACAATTCTTCAAAATATAAGAAAAAAGGAATTTCATTTAGATGTGGTCATGTATTTGGAGAAGGTCAACCAAATACTAGAGAAATTAGAAAAACATTATTACAAAATAAAAATCTAAAAATAGATGTCAATAGTAATTCAGCATCTAATATTTTACATATTGTAACATTAAAAAATGCAATTTTTAAATGTCTAGAAAAAGGTATTAAATCTGATACATATTCATTAGTAAACAATCCACAATGGACTTGGAAAGAAATTTATGATTATTATAATGTAAATTGTGTTTTAAAATTTGAAAGAAGTATAGTTAAAAAAAATTCAATTAATCAGAAATTTTTTAAATTTTTAAAAACTAAGAAAAAATTTTTAATTCCTATTTTATACAATATGCCAAAAAAATTTGAATTGAGGATTCTTATGGAATTGAGTACACGGAAATTCAAATCAGAAATAAATAAACTTGAATCAGAAGAAAAAATTACAAATGGAAATTTTGGATACATTCCAATTCCAGGAAAGCAGTTACCAAATTTATCAAAAACTATAGATTTACTTAAAAATTACAATAACTCTATATTTAAAATTGGAAAAAATGAATCACAAAACTAATTTAAAATTACTTATTGGTGGTGCAGAACATAAATTTCAACATTTGCAAGAATTTGCAAATACATTTAAAAAATTTGGTGGTGAATGTGAATTAGTTTTAGATGTAGATTATGTAAATGGCTTTCCAAGTAAAAATTTTAAAAATTGGATTAATCCAAATAAAAAATTCAATGAATTAATTTCAAAATTTAATCCGGATTTAGTATTTATTGACAGACAATCACAATTTGGTGCTTCGTCAATTAAAGCAAATATTCCATTATTTGTTCATTTAAGAGGAGACTATTGGTCAGAATTACAATGGTCAAAACAAACAATCAATCAATCTTTAAAATCTAAAAGTGTAGTTTACTTTAGAGATAAAATTGCAAAACAATGTTTTGAAAATGCTCAAGTTATTCTTCCATTATCGAATTACTTGGGTGATATTGTTAGAGAACATTATCCAAAAAAACATATTGAAACATTTCATCAAGGAATAAATCCAGATCTTTGGTTTGAAGATGAAAAAATGGAGTTAAAACACCCATGTGTTGGTATCATACAAGATGCTAACATATGGGGGAAAACAATAGAAATGTTAGTTTTAAAAAAAGTTTTACAAAAACTTCCTAATGTCACTTTTTATTGGATAGGTGATGGTCCATACAGGGAGAAAATTACATCAGAATTAGGAAAATATGAAAATTTCAAATGGTTAGGTAGATTAGATCATCCAAAAGGAGTGAGGAAATTTCTATCAACCATAGACATTTATGGATTAGTGACTGGATTTGATACCTTGGGAATGACAACTCAAGAAGCACAATTGATGAAAAAACCAGTGATTGTTTCTAAAACAGGAGGGACAACAGAAGCAATTAAAGAAAATGAAACAGGTTACACAGTGAAATTAGGTGATCATAATGGATGGATTACAATCATACAGGAATTACTTGACGATGAAAAAAAATCTAAGGAAATGGGAGAAAAAGGTAGAAAATTTGTTATTGAAAAATTTAGCTGGAATAAAAAAACATCAGATTTTTTAGAAATTTGTAAAAAATATTTGTAAAATAGAAAAAGAATATTATTGAAATTAAATTAATATAAATATAAATTTGTGGCCATTTTATTTTCTATTAATTTTTCATAATCAGGTTCAATTAAACCTGAATTAGAAACTTCCTTAATGGTATATTTATTCAAATAGTTTAAAAAATCATTATAATTTGTACCGGATTCTTCAAGATTCATTACATTAAATTCAATTAAAATTTTATCAGGTAATATTTTCATTCCTTTAAGTACATTAAATTCTGCACCCTCAACATCAATTTTAGCAAAATCAATTTTGTCTAAATCAATCATAGTTACTTCAATATCAATTGATTTTGTTCCAAACCTACTGTTAAGTAATTTATGTTGTCCTGGAGAAAATTCTGACAATACAAGCTTTGAATTACCATTAAAATTAGATACAGCTTTATTGTATAAAGTCACATTTGAAGAAAAATTATTAACGGACACATTTTTTTGTAATAAATTAAAGTTTTTAGATTCAGGTTCAAAAGAATGAACAACTGCATTATTTTTTGCCATCAATAGTGTATAATATCCTATATTAGCACCAACATCAACAACAATATCATTTTTTTTGATATTTTCTTTAACAATTTTGGTTTCAACAGGCTCATAATCAAAAAGAGACAATTGCATTACATCATTTTCATCTAAGAACATTTTGCAGTCATTTACATAAATTTCACTAGTTTTACAACTATTAACAAGATATTTTTTTGCAAATTTACCTAGAAAATTTTTACCCAATCCCTTATTTCCAATTAAATTTATTGTGGATTTAAAAAATTCATTTTTAATACTTTTCACAACAATGATAAAATTTTATACTATTTTATTTTATTGACCAACATATTCTTTAAAAAGTTCAACTAAAGAATTTGCGGCAATATCATTAGTTAAATTATTTATGGTATATTCCCTCCCATTTTGAGCAATTTCTTCCCATTTGGAATTTTCAGGATCGGACAAAAAATCAGCAAATCTTTGTTGGTAATTATTTTCATTAATAAAAATTGCATTTTCACCATCTTTAAATCCCAAAATTTCTGCTTGATTTTTTTCTGTCATTTCCATAAATGTGAGACATCCTGCAGCAGTACTTTCCCAATATTTTATTACAGGATATAGAGAATGTGCAGCTATTGATCCACAATATTTCATTAACAATAAAGGATATTTGTCATTGATATATTCATGTTGTAGCGTAGTTGTATAATCAACTGATGGTAATTCAAGTGCCATAGTTCTTAATTTATAATGTTTCCACATACTAAATTCACTATTTTTTCTAAGTTTATCTTTCAATCTATATGACAATTTTGTTCTAGCTGCTGCTCCAGAACATAAAATTTTTTCTTTAATTCTATTTGAAAAAGGAGTTAAATTATCATAAAGTTTTGGTTCTACACCATAAAAAATTTCTTTATATTTGAAATTTTTTGGGTAGTATTTGTGAAAAAATCTATCAGGTAAATATCCAAAATAGTGATCAATTTTATATTTTTCATGATACTCAATTTTTCCTTTACTCTTTGCATCATGAGCATCATTTATTCTACAAATAACAGGAATGTTAAGGTCCTTAATTCCCAATAATGTTTTAGGACTTCCCCAAGGATGATTTTCCCATAATAAAATAATATCAAATTTTCCATCTAATTTTTTTGTATCAAATTCATCCTCAGCGGGAAAATAGGACATTTCAAGTTCTGGATGTCGGTTCAAAGCATTCATAAAAAAATGATAATAGGTTGTTGCCCAAGCAGTTTTAGACATGTAAGGATTTAAAGGATTGTAAATAAATGCAGTTTTTATTTTTCTCATTATTTTACCCACAACACATTCAAATTAATCTAATTTTTCTTCACTATTCATTTCTTTAGTAATAAATAACCTATACCATATTTCAAACGCAAGCAATCCAAGAAATTTATTAATATATTTTATATCTAAATCATCTTTATCAATATATTTTTGAATCCACTCATTATTTATCCAACCATCTTTAACAATTCTAGAATCATCAAAAAATTCTTTACATTTTGAATGTGCTGTAGATTTCCATAAATTAATTGTGTTAACATTGAAACCAAGTTTTTCTTTTGAAATTAATGAATCAGCTTCATTTTTTACAAGTAATTTTCTTAATGGGAGTTTACCAGTATTTTGACTTAAATTATACTTATGTTCATTTGAAATACTTAATCCATATGAAATTAAATCATTATTTAATAAAGGCGTGAGTAATTTAATATCAAAACTTTTAGCAATACTAGTGTTTACAGGATTAAAATTATACAAAAGTTTTCCATTATAATCTGCAAGAAATACTTGATCTAATCTAGATAAAGAGTTTTCAAAATAAGGTAAAAGTGAATTGTAAATTGCATTCCAAGAAAAATTAGATTTATTTCCAAATAATAACTCTTGATCAGGTACACGATCTCTTTCATGACAGGAAAGATATGCTTTCACTTTTTCTAAAGGTGTTGAATTTGAATTTGTTAGAGTTAAAAATTTTTCATATCTAAAGGTATAACCACCAAATACTTCATCACCACCATCACCTGATGCGAGAATATTTGAAATTGATTGGGACTCCTTTGCTACATAATACCAATGTAAATCCCAAAATGGTCTTTTAATTTCATAAATTGCCTTAGGCATTTCAGATAGATAATTTTCAAGATAGACAATATTATGATTAGCCTCAAATTTTTCAGCTATTTTTAATGCATTAGTTGTCTCATCAACACTATTTGCAAATTTAATTGAAATTGCTTCAATTTCAATATCTGGATTCTGTTTTCTGATTAATGAAAGAATTAATGTAGAATCAACACCACCACTAAGTGCAATACATAATTTTTTAGGATTTAGTGACTCAAGATTCTTAGAAATATCTTTTAAAATTAAATTTTCAATTAATTCTATATTTGGTGCTGTATTATCAGATTTAAAATCGTTTGATGTTTTTTTAGGTAAATTTGGAATTATAGATGGATCATATCTAAGAGTTAAAATATCAACAATAGATGAAGGATTAATTTTTGGATTAGAAATCTCCACGTCCCAATCCTCTAAAAATTAAATTCTTATTTTTTATGGAAATAGGATCAATAATTCCTCTTGAATCAATTAAAATTTTTGATTTAGTTTTTAAAAAGGAATCAACATCTATTTGTTTAAATTCATCATGACCAGTTACAATCACCACTGCATCCATTTCATTCAATATATTTTCTAAATTATTTTCTACTTTTAAGCCAAAAATTTCAGTTGAATAAAAGAATGGATCATAGATGTGTACCTGGCTACCAAGATTTTGAAATTTTTTGATAATTTCTTTAGCTGGAGAAAGTTGGACATCTTTAACATTTGGCTTGTAGGAAATTCCCATTATCAAAATTTTGCTTTCACCTATAGTTTTTTTGCATTCATCAAATGCATCACAAGTAAGTTTAACCACATGATCTGGCATTGATTCATTAATCATTCTACCTGATTCAATAATACTTAATTTTACGCCTGTGCGACGAGCAGTATTAAGAAGTTGATAAGAATTGATGGGTAAACATGGACCTCCAACTCCAGCACCAGGATAGTGTACTTGAAAATTATATTTTGCCTTAGCAGCTTCTAAAACTTTCATTGTATCAATTCCTAATTTTTCAAACATTAATGCAAGTTCACTTACAAATGCAATATTGATATCTCTAAAAACATTAGTTGTTAATTTTACTGCATTTGCTGTTTTACAATTTTCCATTTCAATTAAATCAACAGAAAATACATTTTTGTAAATCATAGTAATTATTTTTGTTATATTTTGATTGATTCCACCTACTAATCTTGGAAGATTAGTGAAATCATGTAATATTTCACCTGGATTTGCATTTTCAGGACAAACACCAATGGAAAAATTATCTTCAACTTTTAATCTTCCCGATTTTGATATTAGTGAAATCATTTCATTTTCAATAAAACCAGGTTCAATAGTACTTTCAACTATCACTAAAGAATTTGGAATTATGATTTCTGAAAGTTGTGAACCAACAATAGTTAATGCAGAATAATCAGGAACATTATTTTCATCCATTGGTGTTGGTAATGATAATAAAATTAGATCAGAATCACCAACAGCTTTTTCAATATTTGTAGTAGCAGAAAAAAGTTTTCTGTCTAAAACATCATTAAATATATTTTCATATCCAGGTTCATCCTTTAAAGGAAATTTTTTTGAATTAATGTCTTGGACTAGTTTTTCATTTATATCAACTCCAATTGTTTGTAATCCAGATTTTGCAAAAGATAATGCAGTAGGTAAACCAATTCTACCTATTCCAATCACACATACTCGTAAAGATTTTGTATCTAATGATTTTTTAACTTCTTCATAATTGCTCATATTTATTTTTAAATCAGGCATGATATCACGTATAATATTTTGAACTTATTAGACCTTATTTTAATTTGTTATATTAGATTCAATACAAAATTTTAAAAGTATAATATTTAGAATCTAAATGAGTTTTTGTGACAAAAATTGTTATTACTGCAGCAGGTAAAGGTACTAGATTATTACCATTTACAAAAGAAATACCTAAAGAAATGATGCCCATATTTTCAAATTTTTTTACAAAGAAAAAAGTTGTTTCACCACTATTACAGTATGTATTTGAACAATTTTATTCTATGAATTTTAGAGATTATTGTTTTATTGTTGGCAGAGAGAAAAGATCTATTGAAGATCACTTTACTCCAGATGAAACATATTTTAATAATTTATCAGGAGGCAATAAAAAAATTATTAAAAAATTTTATGAAAAATTAGAAAAATCACATTTAATTTGGATAAATCAAAATAAACCATTAGGTTTTGGGGATGCAGTTAAACGAGCTGAAAAATATGTCGGAAATGAAGATTTTATTTTACATGCTGGAGATGTATCAATTTTGAGTCAAAAAAACCATCCTGTCTTACGTTTAATTGAAATAGCACAAAAAAATCCAGATGCTCAAGCAATATTACTTTGTAAAAAAATTATAGATTCTAAAAGATACGGAGTCCCAACAGTAGAAAAAATTTCAAATAAGTTATTTAATGTGATAGGAGTTGAAGAAAAACCAAATAAACCAAAATCAGAATATGGAATCTTGCCAATATATTATTTCAAATCAGATATTTTTTCAAGTCTTAAAAAAATTAAACCTGGAAAGGGTAAAGAATATCAATTAACTGATGCCATTCAAAAATTAATTCAAGATAAACAAAGGGTACTTGCAATTACATTAGATAAAAATGAGGAGGAAGTAGATGTTGGAACAGTTTCATCATATAGAGAAGCACAAGATATTACATTTAGAAAAGCATGACTTTTAACATAACAACTAAAATAATTAAAATATGAAAATAGCCGTAGTAGGGTTAGGATTTGTAGGATTATCACTAACTAGTGTATTAGCTGCTAAAGGATATGACATAATTGGAATAGATATAGATGAACAAAAATGTAATAAGATGATTAATGGAATTTCACCATTCTTTGAACCAGAATTAGAAAAAACTTTACAAAATGGATTAAAAAAGAAATTAAAAATTAGTACTGATTTTTCATTAATTACTAATTGTGATTTTATTTTTGTTACAGTAGGTACGCCACAAAATGCAAATGGTTCCATTGATCTCAGCACAATTAAAAAAGCTATTTCCAGTATAGGTCAAAAGATTTCTAAGAGTAAGAAAAAACCAATAATTTTTATTAAAAGTACAGTCATTCCAGGAACTATTAAGAAAGTTATTTTACCAATTTTAGAAAAAAAATCAAATAAAAAAGCTGGAAAAGAATTTGGATTGATATCAAATCCAGAATTTTTGCAAGAAAGCAGTGCAATTAAAGATACAGAATTTCCCCATGTAATAGTACTAGGAAGCAGCGATACCAAGTCTGTACAAAAAGCAAAAAAATTATTTTTGAAACTACATCCTAATGTCCCAATAATTAGTACAAATCATCAAACAGCTGAAATGATAAAATATGCAAATAATTCATTTCTTGCAACTAAAATTAGCTTTATTAATCAATTATCAAATATTTGTCAAAAAATTCCTGGAGCAAATATTGACGATGTTGGGAAAGCAATTGGATTGGACCCCAGAATTGGGAAATTATTTCTTAATGCTGGTCCGGGTTATGGTGGTTCATGTTTACCAAAAGATATGAAAGCCTTGATTAATTTTGCAAACATATCAGGAATTAATCCATCACTTCTAAATGCAGTAGAAGAAGTCAATACAAAACAATTAGAAGAAATAATTCAAATCACTAAACAGAAATTTGGAAATTTAACCGCAAAAAAAATTACAATTTTAGGAACTGCCTTTAAACCAAATACTGATGATATTAGAGATTCAGTTGCAGTTGAGTTAATAAAAAAATTATTAAAGAAAAAAGCTAAAATTACAATTCATGATCCAAAAGCAATAAAAAATACAAGAAAAATTTTCAAAGAAAAAATTAGCTATGCTAAAACAATTGAAGACGCATTAACACAAAGTCAATGTGCAATCATCATGACACAATGGAAACAATATGAAAAATTAAGTAATAATCAATTTAAATATATGACAAAAAGATTTGTGATTGATTGTAGAAGAATGTTAGTAAAAAAACAATTAGATATAGATTATTATGCAATTGGATTAGGTAAATAGAATTGAAATACATTGTGACTGGAGGAGCAGGATTTATTGGAAGTAATATAGTAAAAAAATTGGTTTCTAGAGGAGACAATGTAACAGTAATTGATAATCTAAACACGGGTAAAGAAGAAAATCTAGTATCAGTTAAAGATAAAATAGTTTTTCTGAATGATAGTATTTTAAATTTAGATTTACTTGAGAAAGAAACAAAAAATATTGATGGTGTGTTTCACCAAGCTGCATTAGCATCAGTTCAAGATTCATTCAATAAACCTGAAGAATATCAAAATGTTAATGTTAATGGAACAGAAAATATTCTAAAATTAGCAAAACAAAATAATTTCAAAGTTGTTTATGCAAGTTCTTCAAGTGTTTACGGAAATCCAGAAAAAATTCCAATTAAAGAATCAGATAATAAAAATCCAATTAATCCATATGCAGAAACAAAATTAGAAAAAGAAGAATTAGCAATAAAATACTCAAAAATGGGAGTTAAAGTAATTGGATTAAGATATTTTAACGTATTTGGAAAAGGTCAATCAAAAGAATATGCAGGAGTTTTAAAATTATTTTTAGAAAGAATCAGAGATAACTTACCGCCAAAAATTAATGGAGACGGTTCACAATTCAGAGATTTTGTATTTGTAGAAGATGTTGCTGATGCCAATATCATGTCAATGGATAGTAATATTGATCATGAATTTTTCAATGTAGGAACAAATACATCAATAACAATATTAGATTTAGCAAAAACAATCATAAAATTTTCAAATTTAAATATTAAGCCAATTTTTGGTCCATCACTTCAAGGAGATGTACAAAAAACAGTTGCAAATATCGATCTAATTGAAGAAAAAATCGGATGGAAACCAACAATATTTCTAGAAAAATGGATTAATGATATAATTTCGATGAAAAAATTTAACGAAATTTAATTATTAATACGACTAAATATTATACTTGAAAAAATATAACAAATTATGTTAAAAATATTGATCGGTGCATCAAGTTCAAAAATATTTCATCTAAAAGAATTTTCCAAAAAATTGGAAGAACATGATGTGAAGGTAAAAGTTGTTTTAGATGTAGATTATGCAGTTGGATTTCCAAATCGAAAAATTTCGAAATGGTTTTCATCAAATAAAAAATTCAAAGAACTTGTAAGTGAATTTAAACCAGATGTAATTTTTGTTGATAGAACTAAACATTTTGCATTAGAAGCATCCAAAACGGATATTCCTCTAATTGTTCATTTACGAGGAGATCATTGGTCAGAGTTAGTTATGGCAAGAGAAACATTGTACAAATCAACAAGTGGCAAAATTGCCATAAATAAGTGGGAAAAAATTGGAGAAAAATGTTTTAAGAATTCAGAATTAATTTTACCAATTTGCAATCATCTTTCAAAAATTACTAAAGAACAATATCCTGGAAAACCAGTTGAAACAATGTACCAAGCAATTAACCCTGAAAATTGGTTTCACAAGAGTGGAATGGAATTAAAACATCCATGTGTTGGTATTTTACAAAGTGCAACTATCTGGGAAAAAACAAAAGAGATGAAAATATTGCCAAAAGTTTTAGAAAAAATGTCTAATGTTCATTTCTATTGGGCGGGCGATGGTGTGTATAGAGATGAAGTTCTCCCATTATTAGAAAAATATGATAATTTTCATTGGCTAGGTTCTTTGGAATATCCAGATAAAGTGCGAGAATTTTTGACAGAGATAGATGTGTATGCATTGATTAGTGGAATAGATATGTCCCCACTTACATTACAAGAGGCACAGTTAATGGAAAAGCCTGTTATTGCAACTAATGTTGGAGGAATTCCAGAATTGATGAAAGATGGTGAAACAGGATTCTTAATAGAGAAAGGTAATTCAATAGAATTATTTGAAAAACTTTCATTATTACTCAACGATCTAGGGAAATCAAATGAAATGGGTAAAAAAGGTAGAAAATTTGTGAGAGATAATTTCAATTTGGATAAAATTTGTAATGATTTTTTAAACATATTAGAAGTTCATGAAATTTATAAAAAATAGAAATAATAAATAAAATTTGATAATCAAAAAATAAATTTAGAAGAAGGATTAAACAGATTTATCCTTTAATAAATTCTCATAAAATTTAATGTATTCTGGAATAATTTTTTTCCAACTCATTTGATTAATTACAAAATCATATGCATTTTGTACAATATCATCATATTTTCTTTTATCATTTAGAATATTATTAATTTCAGTAACTAATTTTTTTGAATCTTCAGGTGGAACCAAAATTCCAGTTTTGTTATGAGTAATTAATTCTGGAATTCCACCAACGTTTATTGCAACTACAGGTATTTTTAAAAAAAATGCTTCCTTAATATTTGTAGGAAGACTCTCCATTCTAGATGGAACCACTAGTACGCTTGAAGATTTTAATAATTTCATTGCATCTAACCACGGTAAATTTGTACAATAAACCACTTTTCCATTAATAGATTTTTCAATATTTTTTAAAATATCTATTCCTTTTTCGTAACTATCTCTTCCAAGATAAAGCACTTGATTATCAATTTTTTTAACATCTGGAATGGATTCTAATTTTTCTGTGTCAATTGGAGATGGTAAATATTCTAAATCCAAATTTAATTTTTTTCTATATTCATTTTTTGAGATTTTTGAATCTGATGTTAGTTTATCAGCCCATTTAACTACTTTAGATTCAGTAGCAGATGCAATAGAACTTACACTGCTTGAATGTAATTTTTCAATTTGATCACTAAATACTCCGTGTAATGACAAAACTTTTTTTGTGCCATGAGAATAACGCATTGCAAAAGCAGAAGGGATGTTGAAAGCATGAACAATGTCATATTTTTCATTGTCTAACAATCCTTTGATTGTTCCAAAAATAGCAAAGCTAGGATTTTTAAGATTTTTTATAGGGATATGAGGAGTCTGCATTTTTATTACATTATGTCCCTGTTTAGACAATTGATCTGCTAACATTGAAGCATGACCTCCAATTCCTCCACTAAATCGTGGTGAAATAAACAAAAATTTCACAAATTGAAATTGTGGAATGTTCTTAAAATCTTTTAGTTCTAGATATTTTGATTAATTTTTAAAAAAGATTATCTAAAATAATTAAGATGAATTTAGGCACAGATATTTTATTCAAAAAATATCAAAAATATAATTAAACCAATTTTTTTAATTCATTAAAATTTTCAATTATTGTACAATTAAACGGAGGAGTTTTTTGATTTGATTAATTTTTAAAATTGGAATGCAGTCTGCTTTTTGTTTGATTCAATATCTTGAATTCTATCAACTTGTCTTTATGCCAAAAACTATCCCAAGCAATATTTCTTCCAGGTAAAATTGCTGCAACATGAAATCATTAATAGTGCCTTTTCTACGTAAAATCAATGAATTTCAAAACATATACTCAAAAACGAATTTTAAAAGAAGGTATTGTTACATTGTTAAATAATCCAGGAATCATTCCATCATTACTTACGTTTGATTTTCATCAAATTTATTGTTCATATTTTCATCAAAAATTAAAGAAAGTAAAAAAAATATATCAAAAATATGAAAATGAGGATGAATCATTGTTTAATAAAATTAATTTATTAAATCAAGAAATTAATAAACAATCAGACAAAAATAATGCATATTGTATGTCACTCTATTTTTTGATAAGAGAGTTAAAACCAGACACAGTAGTTGAAACTGGAGTGCATCGTGGAGTATCTTCATTATTTATTTTACAAGCACTTCATGATAACAAGAAAGGAAAATTATTTTCAATTGATTTACCTTTTGCAGAATACATTACAGATAATAAAATGGAAACAAAGTCTATTTTACAAACAGAAAAAATTGGTATTTGTGTTCCTAAACAATTACAAGAAAAATGGAATCTTATTTTGGGAGATAGTAAAAATGAATTACCAAAAATTTTGAAAAAAATTAATTCGTTAGATATTTTTCTTCATGATAGTAAACATACATATGAACATATGAAATGGGAGTACAAAATAATTTGGCCACACCTAAAATCAAATGGAGTGTTAATTTCAGATGACACAAATTGGAATGAATCTTTTAAAGATTTTTGTTTAGAAAATAATCTAGAATACATAGATATTAAAAGAGATAAAAAAGGTGATGCAAAATTTAGTATTTCAATTAAAAAATAAATTTAATTAATTAATTTTTGAATTTCAATTAAATTTTGAATTTTTTTACATTCAAATGAAGGATTCTTTTTAGTTTCATTAATTTTTAGAACTGGAATACAACCTGCTTTTTTGGCTGATTCAATATCATGAATTCTATCACCCACAACTAAGACATCAGATGGATTAAGATTAGTATTTTTTAATGAATTCATAATTTGTTCAAATCTGTCATAATTTTCATCTCTAGTTATTATAGAATCAAATAAATCAAGAATGTTCATTTTTGAAAGAATTTTTTCTAATGCATTTCTACATTGCATTGTGACAAGGCATAATATCAAATTTTTAGATTTTAAAAATTTCAAAATTTCAACAGCGTTATTCATGGTTTGGAAATTTTTTGATGCCAAAATTTCTTCTTTACAAATAATATCAAAGGATGTATTAATTTTATTTTGATCATTTTTTGATAGTTTTATTATTGTAGGAATAAGTGGTGTAAGATTTTCAGATGTACAAAAAAATTCTTTTAATGTTTTCTGTATACTATCGTAATTAATTGATAATTGTATTAATGTGCCATCTAAATCAAAAATTATTCCTTTAGTCATAGGATTTTTTCCTTATATCCATTTTCTTTGTATAACCAAGTTCCACAATCAATATGTCGTAGAATATGCAAATCATTAGGGTAAATATCACATCCTAATGTTTCAGGTTCTTCAATTTCATCTAATCCTATCATGGTGTAAAGATAAGGTAGGTTTTTCAAAGGATCCTGTTTTAAAAATTTTGTAGATGCATATCCCCATAAGGGCGTGGTTGTATGAAATTTTCCTGAATCAATTTCAGTCACATGCCAATTCCCATCAATGTCCTCTTTAAGATCAACTGCATAATTTCCATGAGGTTTTTTATCAATTGCTTGAATAGATTTAATTCCAATTTTATTTACATCCTCATCAATAATAATTCGTGAAACACTAGGAGTTCCTGTAATTCCTGATGGTGAAATATGTTTTAGTGGATATTCTAATCTCTCTCTAGTAAACGATGCAATTAATTTACCTTTGTGCCAAAAACTATCCCAAGCAATATTTCTTCCAGGTAAAAATTGCTGCAACATGAAATCATCAATATTGGCTTTCCCACGTAATATCCATAATTTCATCCAATATTCAATTTCTTTTGATTCATTGCACAACAAGCTAAGATTTCCACCAGCACCACTTTTTGCACGAATCCAAAGTGGTCCACCACCCAATTCATTAAAACTTGTTTCAATTGAACTTAGATTTTCAAAAGTCTTTGTTTGTGCAACGTTAACACCTGAATCTGAGAGGATTTTTTGTGTTTTGAGTTTATCTGTTGAAATAATATTTGGTTTTGGGAGTAGTGTTTTAGTTGTTATGGAATCAAGATTTTGTGAAACTGTTAGTGCTTCAGAAGATGGATGTGGATGTAAAAAATCAATACCATGTTTTTTTATTAATTCGTGAATCAATTTGATGAAGTTAGGATCCGAATGTTTAGGTGAATTTACTCTAATGTCAACATCAGGAAACTCTAGATAATACTTGTTAAAGTCAAGCCCTACAACAAAAAATTTATCTTTAAAAATCTTAAGTGCTCTAACAAAATTAACACCACCAATTCCGCCTGCACCAGTTATTAGAATTTTTTTCATTTATAGTATTATAGAATCATTATCTTATATTATATTAAATGAAGTGTATTTTATGAAAAAACAGTATATTTTTTTGAGTCATGATGTGGATTGGAGATTAGAGGGTCCTACAAAAGAGCATATTTTAAAACGAAAGGAGAGATTTGATGAAAAATTATTTGATAAAACTTCATTTAACAAATTATATCGTAATTTTTCAGAGTACATGGAAATTGAAGAGAAATTTGATGTGAAATCAACTTTCTTTTTTCGTACACAGTATGAAAATGGGAATTATATAGATTATAAAAAAGATATCAAAGAACTTGTTAACGGAGGATGGGAAATTGGACTTCATACAGATCCCTCATCAGTTTCAGATATTAAAAAAATTGAACTGGAAAAAAATAATCTTGAAAAACTAACAAATTCAAAAATTGTTGGAAATAGAGTACATTACTTGTCAAATGATAAGCAACTACAAAAAAAGTTATCTGAATTGAATTTTATTTATGATTCATCAAATAGAAAAACGAAAGATACCATTTCATCTGATGATATGGGATATCATGTTATTGAAAATATTATTGAATTTCCAGTTACTTTAATGGATGCATATCTATTTACTCATATGAGGATATCAGAAGAAAAAATAATTCCAATAATAAAAAAAACATTAAATTCTTCTCGACAATTAGATAAAGATTTTAACATAATGACAATTCTATGGCATGATAATGTTCTAAAGATGAAAGGAGGTAGAATGTATCCAAAAATTTTAGAATTTTTGTCATCACAAGATGATGTTGTGATGTGTAATGGTATTGAACTTGTAAATAAGATTAAATAATTATTTATAATTTAATTCTCAATTTGATGGAATATAATTTTTATTTACTTCATAAACCAATACAAAAATTAGTCTACCTTCATTATCATTAGTAAAACTAGGTGATGAATAAACTAATTTTACTGGATCAGTATTGGAATCGTATTTAATTTTTTTAGTACTTATTTCAACAAATCCAGGTTTAAAGGTTTGAGTATTTTCCTGAGTATTAAAATTATAGTAAACCTGTGGATTAAATGGGATCATTTTACCAAGCATTGTATTTTCATAAAAATTTGCATGAGGAAAAGAATAGTCTTGAGTTAAATAATTTTGTACAGGTAGTTCAGCAATTTGTGTTAACCAGAATATTTTTGATTCATCACCACCTCCACCAATTTGGTATAGAGGGGTGTCCTGTTCTAAATTTCCTATATGTTGAGCAGAAAAGAATACAACAACATAATCTGCATTCATCTCTTGAAGAATTTTCCAACTATCGTCAGGTGAACTCAGAAACATTGTTGCCATGTTCTTAATTTGTTTATCACTTAATGTAGCATTATCAACTAACGTAGTTCGTTCAGATAATGTAGTAATCCAATAACCATAATCCCACCATGATGCAATTACAGCATTTTCAGGAGTATTCATTTTTATCCATTCCATAGCATGTGGCCAATCATTAGTAGGAGGATTAGATGTTCCTCCGGTTAAAATTACAGGTGGTTGATCTGCGTTATTTATCCAATTTGAATTTTCTGGAATAACTAGTGGAGTTACAAACAGAGCTACAATAATCACTGCAAACGAACTTTTTATTAAATAATTTTTCTGTTTGAAAGAATTTTTCCTAAAAATTTCTTTAGTTAAAATGGACAATCCAATTGAAGTCAATAAAATTAATGATAAAGATGCAAATATTTCTAATCGAATAAATACTGAACTTACATAAATTCCAGTTATTCCAAATATGAGAACAAATACCCTCATATCATTTGGTATAGAAAAGTTATCTTGAAGATTTTTTTTAGATAAAAGAAGCCAAACCCCAATTCCTCCAAAAATCATCCAAACAGAATGAAATAGGAAAGAAAGATCAATAGATGTTGAAGCATGTTCTGCAACAGAATCAACAAGTGGATCAGTAGTAGTTAAAAATGGATTAATAGCATTAAGATATCTAAATGTTGGTAAAGATAAGAAATTTAGCTCTTCATTAATAGTAATTAAAAATGAACCTATTATCATAATAGAAAATAATAGCAATAATCCATTTCTTACTTTATTTTTTTCAGAACTTATTTTTTGAATACATATACAGCTTATTAGAAAAATGGTTGGGATAATTAATGAGAATCCACCTAAACCAAATACAAAATTAATTCCAGGTCTTTCAAATGAACCACAAATTAAAAGAAATATTCCTACAAATAATGGAATTGACCATAACAAAAATTTATGGTCCTTGTTAACAAAGGGTATTGCCAAAATAAACAACCCTATAGGAATTATAAAAAATTGATTTCCTCCCCATGCGGATAATCCAAATGACATTACTATACTTCCAGAAATAATTTTTAGAAATGCAATTTTTTTATTTTCAGATTTGATTGCACTCAAAAATAAATATAATCCCAATAAACCATAAAAAATTCCCAATGGTTCTGATTTAAACCATCCAAAAGTTCCTCGAATTATCATTGGAAGAGATACTGCAAATAATAAAGTTGCAATTAGACCTGCAAAAGTACCTCCAAATAATCTAACCAAACCAAATATTACAAAAATAGTTAGTGAACCAATTACAGCTGGAAATAATATTGTATAATCATATAACGATAAATTCATTCCAAATATTTGATAAGTAAATGCTGTAGTGATATGAAGCATTACTTGAGAAGTTGATGATACATTTCTACCTTCACCACCAAGTTCTGTCACTTGCCATTGTTCCTTAAGATCAGATGACAAATACCAGGTTTTATCATCCCACCATTCAAAATATTGAGATAATCCGTTTTCTAGAATATACTCTGTTGCACGGAAATTAAAAAAAGGATCAAATTCATTTAATTCAAAGCCATATGCAATAGGCTGAGATCTAATCAACATAGATGTTGAAAATGCTAAAACTAAAACACCAATTATTACAAGATGATTTAATTTTAAAGTAAATTTATCAGACTGAAGTAATATGGACTGAGAATTCAACAGATATTTTTTTATTTAAACTGTTATTACTCTTTTGAATGAAAATTTACCTACATGGTTGCTTGAGATGCATCATGGAACATCTGGCTCTTTGCACAACCAGCAGCAAGTTCGTCACCTGCACCACGTCTCATTAGTCCTCTGTATAGACCATCTTCGAGTTTTACACCTTCGCGTTCTTCCCATTCCTCTACAGTGATAGAATATTTCTTTTGAATTCTGTCTCTGTACCATTCTGGAATTACATTAAATGCACAGAATGGAACTATTCTAAGGTCTGGAGTAACATAGTGAATATCAC
>Ga0315316_10000108_pt1 | contig 43012 bp, 63 predicted proteins | sample M160m3416metaG_FD_203702 | JGI IMG/M metagenome (GOLD analysis project Ga0315316, IMG submission 203702) | Ammonia-oxidizing marine archaeal communities from Monterey Bay, California, United States - M1 60m 3416 | ecosystem: Environmental > Aquatic > Marine > Intertidal zone | place: USA... | reverse complement strand
AGAAAAAATTTGGCGTAATGTTTTCTATGAACTTGATGAATCTAACAATACGATTTATGATAGTTTAAAAAATAATAAAAAATCTGTAGTTATCTTTCCAATATTTACAGCCGCAGCTTATTCTGAACCTGGATTTTATACATTTTATCGTGGAGAATGTGATGATGATTGTTTGACGGTTAAACTTGATGATGAATATAATCCGCTATTTACATCGAGTGCTAATGGTCTTCAGGTTCTAAATCTTTTAGATTATGATATACTAACAGATATTTCAATTCATCAAAATCCAGAAATTCTTACAAAATATGAGAAAATTATTCTATTACATAATGAATATGTCACATCTGTGGAGTTTGATGCAATCTTATCTCATCCAAATGTAATCTATCTTTATCCAAATGCATTGTATGCGGAAGTTAATTTTGATGAGGAATTATGGACAATATCCTTGGTAAGGGGGCATAATTATCCTGAAATTACGATAAGAAATGGATTTGATTGGGAATTCGACAATAGTTCGGAAGAATATGATGTCACATGCGAAAACATGAAGTTTTCAAAAATAGATAATGGTTGGATGTTAAATTGTTATCCTGAAAATGTACTCCATAAGAATAAAGAATTGTTAAAGCAAATCAAAGAATTCTAAGATTCCATATCATTATGAAAACAGGTTTGTTCTCCAGTATGACATGCCGGACCTGATGGTTCTACCAGGTAAATTATGGCATCAGAATCACAATCGACCAGTATTTTTTTGACTTTCTGTGTATTACCCGACTCTTCACCTTTCATCCATAGTTTATTTCTGGAGCGACTCCAAAACCATGAATTTCCAGTTTTTTTAGTTAATTCTAGGGATTCTTTGTTTGAATATGCCAGTGTAAGTACATCTTTTGAGTTTGAATCTTGAACTATTACTGGAATGATTCCATTTCCTTTCTCAAAATCAATATTTTCAATTTCTTTTAATGTCATTTTTTACCACCAATTTGATTTGCAACCATTGGTAAAAATGCCCCTACATCAGATACAATTCCTAATGCCTGCCAAGTTCCCCTATCCATTAATTTTGTTACAGTTGGCTGATTGATATCAATTACAATCACCTTTACGTTTGCTGGGAGCATGTTACCCGTAGCAATTGAATGTAACATTGTAGATACCATGATCACCATACTTGCATCCTTCAAAACTTTCTTGTATTCTTTTTGAGCTACTGCAATATCTGTAATTACATCTGGTAATGGTCCGTCATCTCTTAGTGAACCTGCTAGAACAAATGGAATATTTTTCTTAATGCATTCATACATTATTCCTCGTTTTAATTTTTTCTGTTGTACCATTTTCTTTAATGAACCTGCTTTGAATACTGAGTTTATGGCATCCATATGATTTCTATGACCTCTTACAGCTAAAGTTCCATCTTTAACCTTCATTCCTAGTGAAGTACCAAGTGTTGCATATTCAACATCATGTACTGCCAATGCATTTCCTGCCAATACTGCATTGATGTGTCCTGATTTAACCAATTTTGCAACGGCATCAGCTGCACCTGTATGTATAATTGCTGGACCTCCAACTAATACAATCTTTCCACCTTGTTTCTTTGTTCGAATGATATCTTCTGCAACCTTACGTGCAATGTGTTGAGTTGGCCTTTCACTAGAACTACCACTTCCCATGAATTGGAAAACATTCATTCCTTCTCTCGGACGTTCCGGAGTTGAAACTTTAATTCCATCTTCTCCAACTATAACTTTGTCACCTTTTCTAACTTCTCTAATTGGTACACATGCAGCTTTGTTCCCTTTAACAATGATACATTTATCCATCATCATATTATCAACATTAATCCATTTTTTATTATGGAAAATTGATGTGTGATTATTTGTTGTACTGTAGAAGTTGTCTGGAAATACCATGTTTTTTGTAGCTGCTTTTGTTTTACAATTTTTCTGGGTTTTTGTGGTGGCACCTTCTCTATGCAATGCAGTCATTATTTCATTTAGATGTGTACCATTTTTTCCAATAATTCTTAATTTTGCATAACTTTCATCTGTTTTCAATTTTCCAACAGAAATTTTCATAACTTCAAATTTACCTTCAAGATCCATCACCCTATCAAAAATTTTTGTTAAAACCAATGAATCTATAAGGTGTCCTTTTACCTCTATTATTTTCGAATATTTGTTCATCCTAGTATGATAATAGATGGCATTAATAAAATCTACACAGGTAAAGCTACTTTACCTTTGTACTCTACAATGTTATCCTTTTTCAATAATTCTACAATGTTATCTTTTTGTTCTTGATTAAGACTCTGAACTAGGGATTTTGAGGTACCTTTTGAATCACATATTGCAATGATATATCCGCTAGAATCAGTCAACACAAATCCTGATGATTCATCAACTACCGCATAGAGATTTTCTTCCCCAACAGGTTCCCATACATTGGTTTTGTTATCTCTTAATGCCAAAGCTGGCATTGCCCTATCATTTGATATTGAGTTCAAATATGCACGTGAGGCCTCCACTCTTTTTTGACCCATCTTTAATGCTTGGAAATATTGCATACGATAGAAATATTATAAATGCGATATAAATTAACAATTCTATGCCCCTACTAAATACAACAATAATGCGTTTAAATGAAATTACAACACTGGTTGAAGATAAATCTAATTTAACATCTGAAAATGAATCCATAATAAAACAAATTTTTAAAGAAATTAATGAAAATGGCGAAAGGTATGATATTGATGAAATTGAATCCTGGTTTGAAAATGAAGGTAGTTGGAATGTAAAAGAAATTAGATCCAGAATTGTAAATATTTCACATTATGCACAATCAAAATTTGAACAAACAGACAAGTTTAGAATTATAGATGACACTTGTAATGATGGCGATTCATGTGGTTGCGAAAATTAATTAGATTCGATCTGTTTTAGTAATCGTGAGACAATCTCTGCATTCTCATCTCTTTCATTAGTTATTTGAGATAATCTAGAATCATCAACTTCTGAACGTGAATCTTTTTGAATTATTTGAAAATATTCTGTGTCCAATTCATTATTAGATTGTAATCGTTTTATGATTTCAAACAAAACTCCAATTAATTCATTCTGCGCTTTAATTAACTCATCATTATTCTCAGACATATCTACTAGAATCTAAAATAAGAGTTATTATTTTAATATATCAACAAGAATTTTTTTTAAATCAGGGTCAATTATTTGCTCTACTGCAGAAATAATGAATGGTTTAACTCTTTCAGGATCCACTTCTTTCTCATAAATTTTAGCCTGTAATGCCATCTCCAATTTATCTAATTCATGAACTAAACGTGCTTCTGGTGTGTTTCTAACAAGAAATTCATCCCAAATATTTTGATAATCTGATTGTATAGATTGAGGAAGTGATTCTAAAATTTCTGCCATTGCATAATTCTCTAATTCTGATTTTTTATCATAACCTATTTCATCAGGCATAAAATCTCCAATCTTAGATTCAGCCCAATCATGTAAAATAGACATTTTGATTACTTTCTCAGAATTAAGAGATTTTAAATCAGACAGTACCATAGCCATTACCGACATCATGTAAGAATGTTCTGCAACTGACTCGGAATTATCTAATCCCACCTTAATTTTCCATCCAGAACGTGGTAATTTTTTCAATCCTGCTATTTGAAAAAAGAATTCAGAAATCATATTTGCATAATCGGATTCTATTTAATAAGTTCATTTCGAACTTCCACATTAGAAGGATAAATGTCGAGGATTTTATTACAAATTTTATTTGATTCTTCAAACATGTTTAATTTTTTTAATAATCGTAATTTATGATATGATACAATTAATTCTTCTGGATGTTTTTCTAATATTTTATTACAAATTTCTATTGCATCTTGAATTCTTCCTGTTTTTCGAAATAGGGAAATTTTATTCACCAGTACTATTTTATCATTAGGTTCAATTTTTAGGGATTTATCATAGCATTCTAATGCCATATCGAATTTTTTTAATTTGGTTAATGCATAGCCCATATTATTTAATGCAATTAGATTTTCAGGATTGTCTTCTAAAATTTTAGTGAATTCCGTTATTGCTTCATTAAATTTTTTTTCAAGGAATAGATTGTTTGCATAATCTAAATTTCCCATGATCATTGTTGTTGGCACCATGCAAATTTAACATTACCCTTAATAGCAATACTCGGTTCGAAGTTCTATGAAGATTTATACAAAAACAGGTGATGAAGGTAAAACTTCTCTTTTTGATAATTCTCGAGTATGGAAATCTGATCAACGAATAATGTCTTATGGGGCGGTGGATGAACTCAATTCTTCATTAGGCATTGCATTATCATTAGAGATTGATAATGAAATTAAAGAAATTTTGATTAAAATTCAAAATGATCTGTTTATTGTAGGTTCAGACCTTGCAAATCCTGACATGATGGATAAAAAAATCAGAACGACAAAAGAAATGATTACCTTTTTGGAACAAAAAATCGATTTGTTTGAACCACAATTAGACCCGTTGACAAGCTTTATTCTTCCTGGAGGAACATTAATTGCCTCAATTCTTCATATGTCTAGAACTATTACGAGAAGAGCCGAAACACATGTTGTTGCGTTATCTCAAAATGAAGAAATAAATTCGGATGCCGCAATTTACCTGAATAGACTTTCAGATCTAATGTTCACATTAGCGCGTACAATAAATCATCGGAAAACCATCTCAGATATTGTTTGGAAGCCCTGAAAGCATACCCTTTAATCTCATTTAATTTCCAATTTCTTCATGCCGAGGTAGCTCAGCCTGGGAGAGCACCACGCTGAAGACGTGGCTGTCGGGAGTTCAAATCACCCCCTCGGCATTATTAATTATTCAATAATGAAATATTTAATAAGATGATATTCTGATTTTCATCGAAACACTTGGCAGAAAAGAAAAAGACTACAAAAAATGTGGCAAAAAAGACTACAAAAAAAGTGGCAAAAAAGACTACAAAAAAAGCGATAAAGAAAACTTCTAAAAAGAAAACAAATACTGAACCAGACGATTCAGGAATTGTAATTGTAGATGATGATTTATCTATAGATAGAGAGACTGAACTTGAAGAACGACGCGCATATCTTGAAGAAGCACGTTCACAAGAAGCAAGTTCTGATTAGAAATACTTTTCATATAGAATTACATGTCTAATTCATGAAAGCTTTGTGTATGATTACTGTTAAACCAGGCATGGTTGACAAGGTTGTTCAAATTTTAAGAAAAAAAAGAAAAATATCTAAAGACATAATGATTGTTACCGGCAGGGCAGACATATCAGTTATTCTCAATTCATCTATTGATGAAATCAATAATGTTGTTATTGATTTAAAAAATGTAAAAGAAATTGTAGATACTGAAACATTGATTGAAGTGGAGGTGGATTTGGGATGGTGAGGGCAGTAATACTGGTCAAATCTCCAAAGAAGCTTATAGCTGCAAGACTAAGAAAGGTGAATAAAATAGCTGAATCTTTTCCTGTTAGCGGTCAATTTGATGCAGTAGCAGTAATTAATGTTGATGAATTGTCACAAATTAAAGACATTACTACTGAAATTCAGAAAATTCCCGGGGTAGAACGAACTGAAACAATGGTAGAGGTTAATCCATAAATAAAAAATGCATGATAGATTAATAATAGAATCTATCTCTGAGCGATTATTTTTTTAATTTTAGTTATCAAAGTGGAAGTTGGAATAACATTTGAACTTACAGTGATATAATATGTAATATTATTATGTGAAAACAACAATATGTTTACCTTTTTATGATTGATGAGGATGTATTCTAGTTCACCTAAGCCTTTAGCAGTTTTTTGTCGTAATCTAATTATTGATGCAACAGCAAAAAATTCTTCACGTACCGAATTTGGTGAAAATATTGGTTTTAAACCAGGTCTAATCTTACCTGCAATGGTACGGCCATATTCATTAAAAACACCCGTGTAACGAATATCTTTAGAAATGGAGATTATTAGATCACATTTTTTTTTATGTGTGGAAATAATCTTTATCCAGGATGCTTTATTCATACATTTTCTAAAATTGTTTAAATTAATAAACTACATCAAAAGTTGAACGTTAAAATTGAATAGAGATATTAAAGAAAAAATCAACGAATTGCTTCATTCTGAAGCATTGAATTATCTTGAAACATCTGAACGATTGTTTCTAAAAAATATCCTCGAAAAAGAAACTATATCGAAATTGGAGACTAAGAACTTAATCAAGATTCTTGCCAAATATGATAAATCTATTAGAAATTAGTATGGGTTGATTTTTTCTCTGATTTTTCAAGTTGCTTTTGTAATTCAAGATTTTCTTTGAGTAGTTTATCATTTGCTTCCTTCAATAAAGAAAATGATCTTTCCTTATTGTATAATGGGTGACCTGGTGGAAAAATAGAGTCTTTTGTATTTAATAGACCATCAGCATATTGATAAAACATCTGATTAAAATCTTCAAGATTTGGCATCAGGGATGCATTTCTTTTGTTAAATCTCTCTCTAATTTGATTAATTCCTGAAAATCCAGTTGGAGGATTACTCTTCGGAGGGTAACGAACAGGGTCATTACCTTGGCTTGTTTCAATCGGATTAAATGCTGTTTTTCTTTCTTTAAAGAAGCCTGTATCCATGAATTAACTGGTTCTGGAACAATATTTTAGCATTCGTATGCTTCATCTGTGCTCAAATTGTGAATAAACGTCAATTTTTAGTCATATTCTTCTGATCGCAGATCCTTATAGCGATCACATATTTTGATTGATCCATGTATCACAATAAAGTAAAACGTTGTCTCAAATGTGAAAAAATAATTCACGATGTGGAATTACATAAAATTGTGATGTACGTAGTTGATGAAAAATTTACTGAACATCATTATGAACATGTGGAATGTCCAAATAGATTTACGGTGTAATATGCTGATATACAGGATATAATTCTCCTGTGTCTCTACTATGATACTTCCATTCCACTTCATTCCATACTTTCTTTGAAAATTCTTTTTGAACTGTAGGGTGTATTCTGTTATAAACATCTTCTCCAATTAAAATTTCTTGTGGCCCTGCTTTACCTTGAATTTTTGCAGCTATATTCATCGTAGGACCTAAAATATCAACGTGTGATTTTTCTGCATCAGACCCATATCTAATAATCATATTTGTTCCAAAATCCACACCGATTTTGACAAATAGGTCGGGGTAATCATATTGATTTAGAATAGGATTTATTCCTTCTTCAATAATTTTAATCATAGATTTTGCGCAACTTACTGCATTATCTGCTGCAATTAACGAACTAGTGTGTACAAAATATCCAATTACAGCATCACCTACAAATTTTAAAACAAATCCACCATGATGTTTTACTGCAAATGCCATTTCTTGTGCAAATGAACTAATAATTAAGGCAACTTTTTCTTCAGGAAGGGTTAATGTGATGGTTGTAGACCCAACCAAATCCACATACATCACAACCATCGATTGTTTTTCATGAACATGTTTTCTAAGATATGCATCAGATCTATCAACAGTTGCATCATATTCAATCCCTTTTTTCAATGAGCTCCATATTCGTTTCTGGGTTTCTTGAATCATGGTATCATGATCCATTACCTTTTCAGAGCTTTTTCCCAACATCATATCTACGACACCTCCTATTTCGCTAGAATCTGATTGAGCAGAACTGGAATCTTCTGGTAAAACTGAATCATCTTTTTCCGACATAGTCATTTTGTTAAAAAATTACTGTGTTTTATCCTTTTTTTGTAAAAACATAAGGGGTCTCAAATTTCTGATCCATAGTCCAATACGTTGGAAGAGAAATTGTTGAAATTATGCTCAAATCAAATTTTTTGATTGTTGTTCCCCATCCATAATGAGTCTGATCCCTTGAAAATTCCCTATGTGAATGACTCCCAGTAAGTACAAATGATGAATCTTTGAGGCGAATATTTCCTAACGCGTTTTTAATTATAGATTCAGCTAAAACTTCTCCAATTTCAGGAACTCCTCCAATCACAAAAATTGATTTTTTTTGAGGTATTTTTGTGAAATCAAAAATTGTAGCATCAGAACAAATAGGATTAAACAAAACTCCTGTTTTTTTAGACAATACATCTTGCATTATTACCAAATTTTCATCAATTTCAATGGAAATAGAATCCAGTCCCAATATTTTTCCACAATATGCAATTCGCCCATCACCAGAACCAATATCGATAATTTGTTCAAACCCTAAATTTTGTGCCTCTATAGCTAAACTGAATGCAGAAAGCATCCATGTAGGATAGAAAGGAGCATAACTTGCATCATGTTTTATACTATCTATCCAATAATTATTTAAATCCCCTTCAAAAATGGTACACTCAGTTTCTAGCAAATGTTGTGAAATTTGATTTGAATAAATTGGATTCCCTTCAAGAAACTTGTGTAATGATGAAAGATATTCATTTTGAATTTGTATATATGGTGAGTTATAATTTGGTAGAACCTCTGTGGTATGACTATTTCCATCATATAATTTAAGAAATTCATATTTTAATTTACAAATATTCTCTGAAATGTTTTCCATAAATGATAGAATTTAAGGAAGTATATGAAAGGAATCCCATGAGAATCGGAAATATATCAAATAATGAATTTATTTTAGAATTAAATGAAATAAATGGAAAAATTCAGAAACATTTTCTTAAAAGAATTCTTCATGAAACTAGAAGTGTTGATTGTGATGTCATGCTAGGTGATAGTACAGCAAAGAAAGTTGAGACATTTGATATAAAAAATGTGGAAACATTTTTGGGAGAATTTCAATCTCAGTTATCTGAATGGAATTCACAGGGAGTTGTATATTCAAGTGATGAAGATCTAAGGCGAATATTTACAAAATCAGAAATTAAAATTAATGAATATATTTTATCATTACACATATCACTGCAATATCATGTTTTATTATATTATAAACCAGTACAACAAGTAATTAATTTACAAAAAAAACTTTCAGAATTAATTGATAAAAATGGAAATTCAGAATCAAAATATGAAGATGAAAGCGATAGATTGATAATAGAGAAATTAAATGAGTTAGGTTTCAAGGATATGCCAAAACAAGAATTATTTGAATTATTTTATAATGACGAGGGATTAGCACAAAAAATAAAAAAAATGATTGATGAATCTCAACCCGAAGTAGTTGACATTAAAAGTAAGAAAAATGAATTATTCAAAGAATTAGATAATTTACTGATAGAAACATTTCACACAACAAGCGTAATGATTGATGAACAGAAACTTGTTAACGGTGAAGAAGGATGTTTGTGTAATATAGATTTAGAATATGTGGAAAATGGGGCAAAGCAAGGACTTGTAGATGCTTCACGTATAGATGAAACAACTAAATTACTAATTAAAGAAAATATTGTAAAAATTTTAGAGTTAATTAAAGAATAAATTCTTAATCAAGGGTACAGAGGCTTAATGCCTTGGGGAATTGTACCGCTTGACTAATGATTTAGATTTTGATCGCGTGTATTTACACATTATGAAAAAATTAGGCACAAATTTGAAAATTATATCATTTCATACAATTTAATTATGTACTGAAAGTGCAACAATTCCATGACAATAACATATGCCGATGTTACAAAAGCACAAGAAACTCAAAGTAAAGTAATTCGAAAAACAAATTTAGAATTTTCTGAAACATTTAGTAAAATATGTGGAGCTAATGTATATCTAAAAAATGAATATGAACAAAAAACGGGTTCATTTAAAATTCGCGGTGCATATTACAAAATTAAATCATTAACTGATGAAGAGAAACGTAGAGGGGTTGTTGCTGCATCTGCTGGAAATCATTCACAAGGAGTTGCATTTGCATCCCATATAGAAAAAATTCCATGTACAATAGTTATGCCAAAAACAGCTTCTCCTGCAAAAGTGGCTGCCACAAAAGGTTATGGAGCTAAAGTGGTATTGAAAGGTTCAACCTATGACGAATCATGGGCATATGCGCAAAAAATATCAGATGAAACAAATTCAACAATCATTCATGCTTTTGATGATTTACATGTAATTGCAGGTCAAGGAGTAATTGGTTTAGAGATAATGGAACAATTACCAAATGTAGATGAGATTTATGTTCCAATTGGAGGTGGAGGGTTAGTTGCAGGAATCATAACGGCTGTTAAAGAAAAATATCCAACTGTCAAGATAATTGGAGTGGAATCTAGTGCATATCCTGCAATGAAAAAATCTTTAGAAAGTAATTCACTCAAAACAGTTAGTGGTAATACTACCATTGCTGATGGGATATCTGTAAAAACTCCTGGAAAATTAACCTTTGATATTGTTAAACAAAAAATTGATAAAATTGTCACGGTAGATGATAGCGACATAATTAATGCCATGTTTCTTTTAATGGAGCGTTCAAAGGCAGTTGTAGAGCCTGCAGGGGCTGTTGCACTTGCATACATCTTAAAAAATAAACCTGAATCTGGAAAAAATGTTGTTCCAATCTTATGTGGAGGGAATATTGATATGTATTTGTTAGGACAAATTGTATCTAAAGGATTGTCTGGAATGGGACGAATGTTAAAAATTTCAGTTCTCTTAAAAGATAAACCTGGAGCATTGAAAGAATTGGTGGATGAAATATCTTCAATTAACGTAAATATTGTGGAAGTTGTTCACGATAGATTAAGTACAGACGTCAGTGCAGGATCTGCAGGAGTAACTATCAGTCTTGAAACAGAAGATCAGAATCAATCAAATGAATTAATTAACCATCTTCAAGAAAAAAACATCAAATTTCAAGTTATGTCCTAACGAAATTTCTTTTTAACGAATTTTGATAGACCTAATTTTTTTAATTCTTCAGATTCCTTCAATACGGATGTGTATTGGTCAAATTTATGCTTCTTTAGTTTTGTTTTAATTTCAGGATATGAATTTCCAAGAATTTTCAATGCATAAATCCCTGCATTCGATGCTTTATTCACCCCTACAGCTACAACCGGTGACCCAGTAGGCATTTCTGAAATCGATAAAAGAGAATCAAGACCTCCAAATGCTGAATATTTGTTTTTATCAGTTTTTTTCATCTGTTTGTCATTATACACCATTATTGGAACGCCTATAACTGGAATTGTTGTATGAGATGCAATCATTCCTGGAAGATGTGCAGCACCCCCTGCACCTGCAATAATAACTTTAAACTTATTTTTTTCAGCATGTTTTGCATATTCGTTTAATCTTTCTGGAGTACGATGTGCCGAAATAATTTGATCTTCATGACTAATTGAAAATGAATCCAGTATTTCCGCAGCGCCATGCATAATTCGACTGTCTGAGCTTGAACCCATAATTATCCCAACAAGAGGTTTTTTTATTACCAATAATTTCTAAAATGTTTTGCTATTTTTAAACAGTTTCAATCAAAAATTTTTGCTAAACTATTATGTATTACAGAACTTGCTTGTCGTTATGAGTAAAATCTTGGGAATAATCGGAGGTGGACAGTTAGGAATGATGCTTACAGAAGCAGCAAAAAAGTTGGATGAAATATCTAAAATAATAGTTTTAGATCCTACAGAAAACTGCCCTGCTGCAAAAGTAGGGGCCGAACAAATTATTGCAGATTTCAAAGACGAATGTGCAATAAGAAAACTAGCCGAAGTATCAGATATCATAACATATGAAATTGAATCTGGAAATAGTGATGTGTTGAAAAAATTAGAAGAACAAACTGAGATCAATCCTTCTCCAGACACATTGAGAATAATCCAAGATAAATTGCTTCAAAAACAATTTTTACAAGAATATAATATTCCAGTTGCAAAATTTGAAAAAATTGAAAATAAAGATGAACTAAGTCAAATGATAGATAAGATGGGACTTCCATTAATACTAAAGATCAGAAGAGATGCATACGATGGACGTGGAAATTACAAGATTAATTCAAAATCTGAAATAGATGATGCATTAGATTTGTTTAAAGGAAAGACTTTGATGGTGGAGAAATTTGTAAAATTTCAAAAAGAAGTTTCAGTTATAGCTGCCAGAAATACAAAAGGAGATATTGCAACATACCCTGTAGTCGAAAATATTCATGAAAATAATATACTAAGAACTACAATTGCCCCAGGACGAGTTTCAGAAAATGTTAAAAAACATGCAGAAGACATTGCTAAAAAGACAATGGAAGTGTTACACGGGGCAGGTGTTTTTGGTATAGAGATGTTTGTTACGCTTGATGATGAAATTTTAATAAATGAAATTGCACCACGGGTTCATAATTCAGGTCACCACACATTACAATCATGTACTACATCACAATTTGAGCAACATCTTCGAGCTATTTTGGGGATGGATTTAGGAGATTCATCAATAAAAGTACCTACAATAATGTATAATATTTTAGGACCTAAAACATTTCAAGGTGAATACAACATATTATTCAAAAAACAAGACAATGTTTATCTAAAAATGTATGGCAAATTGGAATCAAAACCACAACGAAAAATTGGTCATGTGAATATCGTGGATAAAGAAAATCTAGGAATGGATGTATTATTTAATCAAGTAGAAGATCTGAAGAAAAATTTAGTTATTGAACCAAAACAAACCTAGTACACATTTCATAATTGTCAAAATAGTTTATTAATACTTAATTTCAAAAACCATCATGGCACTAAAAGCATCCTTAGTAATCACAGGAATTGCTATAGGGTTATTACTATTGTATGGCGCAGATGTTGCATCCAGCATGGGGGCAGACGGAGAAAAAAGTGATGGATTTCTACCACTAAACGATATGCAAAGAGGTATTGGCTTGGGAGCTCCAGCAATAATTTTGCCAATAATTGCATTTTTCATATCTCTAAAAGAATCATCTAAAGGATTGGGTGGAATGATCATTATTTCAGGTGTTTTAATTTTGATTGGCGGTCTAGCGATGGTTGGAACTCCTGCACCAGAAGGAGTAGATAGAAATCCCATAATGTTATTCGCTCCAGGAATTTTCCAAATTGTGTTAGGTGCAATAAAGATAAAGAAGTCATCAAATTAGATTTCACATGCCCAAATGTGAAAAATGTGAACAAAATACTAGTAAAGGTTATGATTGCGAACATACCAAATTTGAAGAATATTGCAAAGAATGTTACACAGAATTACATTACTACATAACTGAGAAAAAAGATAATGAATGAATTACAAGCATTAATCCAATGGATTGCGGAGTTACTTTCTGAATATTTGTATACAGGAGTGTTTATTGCGGCGTTGATTGAAACCATAATTCCACCAATTCCCACGATGGCAGTATTTCCAACTGCAGGATTTATTGCATCACAAAATGGTCTAAGTGTTGCAGAGGCAGTATTACTAGGCATTGTTGGAGGTTTAGGAGCATCAATTGGTTCCACGGTCATTTATCTAATTGCTCTAAAATTAGGTCGAACAGCATTACTGAAATATCTTAACAAAGTTAGAATTTCTGAAAAAAAATTAGAACGAGTGGAGAAATGGTTTGAAAAATATGGAGATAAAGCAGTTCTATTTGGAAGAATGGTTCCGGTGTTTAGAGAAATGATTTCAGTTCCAGCAGGATTACTGAAAATGAATATCAAGAAGTTTTTGTTATATACAATATTAGGTTCATGTGGATGGGGAGTTACTATGGTACTAATAGGTTATTTCTTTGGAGTTACTGCTTTTGAGATGATCATATAGTTTAACATAAGTTAAAAAATAGAAAAAATTAGCAATTAATATGAAAGCAATAATTTTGGCAGGAGGTAGAGGAAAACGATTACGCCCAATTACTGATAAAATTCCAAAACCATTAATCCTAATTAATGATAAACCATTGATAGAACGAACCATAAAATATCTAAAAAAATATGGAATAAATGAGATTATCATATCAAGTGGATACAAGTCAAATCTAATAGAAAAATTTCTTAAAAAGAAAAAAAATTTTGGATGTGAAATAATATTTTCAACTGAAAAAACACCATTAGGTACTGGAGGTGCAATTAAAAAAGCATTAAGATATGTGAATGAGAAATCATTTCTGGTATTAAATGGGGATGTTGTCACAAATATTGATCTAAAAAAAATTCTAAAAAAACCCAATACTATTGCTGCCAATGAATTAAAAACAAAGTTTGGTACAATGGCTATTAAAAATAATAAAATTTTGAAATTTAATGAGAAAAAAGACGTGACGGATGTTTGGATGAATCCAGGAATATACCATCTTTCAAAAGATATTGAAAAATTAATTCCAAAAAAAGGAAGTTTGGAAGGCATAGTTTTCCCAAAAATGGTAAGAAACAAGACTCTAGAAACGGTGAAATTCAAGAACGCATTGTGGTTTTCAATAGATTCTCACAAAGATATCGAAGAATGTTCAAAAGAAATAAAATCAAAAAAACATTCCAAATATTTTAAGTATTGAAATGAGAAGATTATCATATAGTCTAGGGTCGTTACTTTCGATTGAGGAAGTTTTAGAATGTTCTAAAAAATTAAATAAGATTAAACCAGAAGTTATGTGGATTCCCGAAACATGGGGCATGGAAAATTTTTCTATGTTGGGACTTGTATCTGAGAAAAATACATTCTCAGAAATTGGATCATCAATCATTAACATCTATTCCAGGAGTCCAAGTTTAATCGCAATGGGTGCAGCTACAATCGATACCATTTCCAATGGTAGATTAATACTGGGATTAGGTACGAGTAGCATACCAATTGTAGAAAATTTCCATGGTGGTTCTTTTGAATCACCTGTGCAAAGAATGAAAGAATATGTTGAAATCATACGTATGGCATTGCGTGGTGAAAAAATTAATTATTCTGGAAAAATTTTTTCATTAAAAGATTTTTCATTATTAACGAAACCAGTAAGAAAAGAAATTCCAATCTATCTTGCAGCTATTAATCAAAAAATGGTTGAAATGACATGGGACATTGCAGATGGAGTGATATTTTATTTAAGACCAAAAAGCGAGATGAAAGAAATAATTTCAAAAATGCAAAAAAAGAGAAAAATTAACACTACGTTACAGATAATCACATGTATTCATCAAGATCATGAAAAAGCTACAAAACGTGCAAAGAAGACGCTTAGTTTTTACATTGCAGTAGGAAAAATTTATCGTGAATTTTTACAATCAACAGGATATTATGAAGAAACACAAATTATTTACGACGAGTATAAGAAAGACGGATTAAGTGGTTTGGAGAAATTTGTATCCGACAAAATGTTAGATGATTTATGTATTGCAGGAACACCGGATACCGCAGTAAAAAAATTAAATGCATTTCGGGATACAGGCATAGACCTACCTATTATTCAATTTAATCCAATAGATAACGTAATAGACTCATTTGAATTATTAACAAAAACATTTTCGGGAGTGTCATATGAGTAAGGTAGCAATAGTAGGTACAGGACAAACAAAATTTTCAAAGGATGACTGTGATGTTGAAAAATTACTTTTTGAATCAGCTAGTAACTGTATTCAATCCACAAATAATTGTGATTCAAACAATATAGATGGAGTTCTTGTTTCTACAAATAATAATTTAAAATATCTAGGGGCAATTTTGTCTGAAACAATTGGTATTCAACCTAAAATTTCACATTCAATTGAACATCTTTGTAGTTCGGGTACAAATGCCATAATCTCCGCATACTCATACATTTCTTCAGGATTATCTGATATAATGCTAGTTTCAGGGGTAGAATCTGCAACTAATCCAGGTCAAGTCTTAAGGTGGGATAAATCTCGAGGAAACTTTGAACATCCAATCTATTGGGCATCTATGCTTACTAAATCCCATAAAAGAAAATTTCAAACAACGGAGGAAGAACTAGCAATAGTTTCTGCTAAAAATCACAAACATGCAATGGATAATCCTTTTGCATATAGTAATGAACCTAAAACCATATCCGAAGTGATGAATTCTAAACAAATTACAGATGATCTTAGAATTTTAGATTGTTCACGTTCATGTTCAGGAAGTTCATCAATTTTATTAGCATCTGAAGAAAAAGCCAAAGCTATTTCTGATCAACCAATTTGGATTACAGGCATTGGACAAAAGACTACATCTGCAAGTTTTACAAAAAATATTCTTGAAGAAATTAAGAGCACAAGAATAGCTGCAAATTCAGCATATAAAATGGCAAAAATTGAATCAAAGAATATCGACGTAGCAGAAGTACATGATGCATTTTCCGTGTGTGAATTAATGGCAATATCAGAATTAGGAATAGCACCAAATGGTAAGAGTGGAGAATTTGTTCGAGATTTATTCAATACAGAAAATAGAATGATAAATCCTCGAGGAGGTTTAATTGGAGCTGGACACCCATTAGGCGCCACAGGAATATCCCAAACCATAGAAATCACAAATCAACTTCAAGGTAAATCAAATAAACGTCAAATCTCTAATGTAAAAACAGGATTAATTCATAATATGTCTGCAGCCGGAACATCAAGTTCAATCATGGTATTAGAAAATTGACATTTTTTGAAGATCAATTAGGAGAGGGGGTTTTCCAGATATGTTATTGTAAAAATTGCAATAATACAATTTGGCCATCCAAAGAAACTTGCCACATATGCCATAACAAAACAGATTGGAAAAAATCTAGAAATATTGGAAAAATAATTGAATTTTCAAAAAGAGAGTTTATGTATTTTGGATTAATAGAAATTGATGACGGCATACGCGTTTTGGGAGATATATCTTCCACATCAACACCAAAAATAGATCAAACAGTTAGAATGAGTGTTTCATTTAATTCAAAACCTAATTATTCATTTATTGTTGAAAACAATTAGCAATAGGTCATTACAGAATAACCTGTATTACTATATTCGATAAAATGAACACAGTATATGAGATCTAATTTAAAAATTAAAAGTAAAACAAAAGCACTTAATTTTAAAAAAATTGCACAAACAAGAAGACAGAGAGGATATAATTGGGAAGATACACTGGTCAAACGATTCAATAAAGTAGAAAACTGGAAAGCGTTTAGACTAGGTTCTCCTAGCGTTGCATTACCGGATATTTTGTGTGTTAATAATAAAGATAGCATGATATTCACAATTGAAGCAAAATCTGGTACCGGCACTACATTAACAGTTCCATTTGATCAGATAGCTCGATGTCTAAATTGGACAAATAATTTTACCGTGTATAAAACTCGAAAAGTTATTCTTGCATTCAAATTTCTATCAAAAAAGAGAATAGGCGTGGGGGAATATGAAAAAAGAGAATTACGAGAATTTTATAAAATATGGAATGAAAAAAAAACTCCTATAGACACAGTATGCAGATATGATGGCACGACATATTCCTTAGTTCAGGGAGGGCAGAAAAAAATGAATTTAAAGGATTATGAAATGCCATTCAGATCCAGATATCAAAAAATATTTTCTAAAAATAATTAGCACCATGTGGGATAATGTGTGTCTTTATTTATTAATGACAAATTAATAAAAATCGTATGAGCTTCTCAGATTTCATCGACGAACGTATGCTAGTCAGTAAAAACGTTCTAGGTGACAAAGAGATGAAAATCAAAGTTATCGAAGTATCCGATGAAACAACACCTTTACAGTGGAAATTTGGTGATAGAGTAAAGGTTACCAAAGTTATGATTACTATAAAACACCTTGAAACACAAAAAGTTGAAGAAGGTGAACTAGATATAGAGGAAGTAGAAAAGAGATTAATCAAAGATAGACACTATACCTCAACAAACAGATGGGTTCCTACAAAAGAAATTAAGAATGGATATGTAGTAAATTCAAGACACACCACACTAATCAGTGATGCACATGCACTTGATTTGATAGTGTTTTAACGTCAGAAACTTTAAGAACCTACTTTTTGAACAAATTTTATGATAACAAAGGATATTTCTATAGATGGTTCAGAATACAAACTAAATTTAACTGATCAAGTATTAAACCAGGTGGCTAACCTAAAAGCATTATATGAAACAGCTGCAGAAGATCCTGAAAGTTTTGAGCAGGTAAGTTCAGAAATTTCTGCTGCAATTAACAATATTGCTGAATCAGTATCTCCTGAAGTTTCAGATGGACATTTGGATGGACTCATACAAGAAGTTTTCAAAGCCGCAGATGATAAAAAATCCGAAGTGGATAAACAACTAAAAGATAAAGATTCTAAAATTTCAAAAAAGAAAAAATAGCTATTTCAAATCATTGGCAACAGCAGATATTCTAAAAATCATTTTATCATCTTGAAGTGAATTTATAATGGAATTTCTAATATGTTTCACTCGAAATGGATCTTCTGAATAAACTTCTTTAATTTTTTCAAGTTCAGCAATAAAATAATAATTTTTAAAATAATTTTGTATTTTTATCTGTAGTTTTGAGAATTCAATATGTTTATCTGAAAATTCATCTAATTTTCTAAGTAAAACTCGTAATAGTCCATTGATTTTAGTTAATTCTACATCTAATGCAAAAAGATCTTCTTTAGAATCTTCTAGATTTTTAATTATATCATAACTCTTTAAAATTTTTTTCATGAGATCATGAAAGTATTCATCAACTTGAACCATACTAAAACTAAGTAAAAATTAGTTGTAAATCTTTACTTAGTGAATATTATGAAAATATGAGGTAAAGATTATTAATCCAGCCTTTAAATTAGTAGCAAAATAGTGTTAGAACTATGCAACAGCAAGCAAAACTTGTATGTATTAATCCTAAATGTGGGAAAACATATCCAATAAGATCACTAGCCATAAAATGTGATTCATGTGATTTCTTACTTGATGTAAAATATGAAAATAAACCAAAGACAAATTTAAAAGACGTATTTTATGAAAGGCGCAATCCACAAGGAAGTATATATAATGAAAGTGGAGTTTGGAGGTTTAGAGAATTACTAAATTTTTGTGAAATTGAAACAAATGATATCGAACAGTGTTCAAAATATTTGGTGTCGCTAGATGGTGCAGAAGGAAGACAATCAAAACCATACCATATGAGTAAAGTTGCAGAATTTGTTGGAATTAATAATGAAAATGTAGTATTTCAGCCAGAAGGGTACAATCCAAGTGGTTCATTTAAGGATAATGGAATGTCAGCGGCAGTTACTCATGGAAAAATGATGGGAGCAAAAAAAATTATTTGTGCGTCTACAGGTAATACTTCGGCATCTGCAGGAATGTTTGCTGCAAATGAAAATATGGAATGTGACGTATACATTCCAGATGGTCAAATTGCACCCGGAAAATTAAGTCAAGCATATCAATTTGGAACTCAATTGGTAAAAATAAATGGAAATTTTGATGACGCATTTACAAAATCATTACAAGCAGCAGAAGAACCTGGAAGTTACACGGTAAATTCAGTAAATCCATTTAGAATAGAAGGACAAAAAACAATTCCTTACAGAGCACTTGAAGCATTAGAGTGGGAGGTTCCAGATTGGTTGGTGTATCCAGGAGGTGCATTAGGAAATACATCAAGTTGTGGTAAATGTTTAATGGAGTTATACGAGTGGGGATGGATTAAAAAAATTCCACGTATTGCAGTAATTAATGCAAGTGGTGCCAATACTCTTTACCAATTGTTTAATGGAGTTTTTGATGAAGAAAAATTAAGATGGAATGATGGTGCACCAAATTTTGAATTGATTGAAAGGTTTTATAAAAAAATGAATGATGATGAATCTCTTAAACCAAAAACAAAGGCAACTGCCATACAAATTGGAAAACCATCAAATATTGCAAAAGGATTACGCGCATTAGATTTTACAAATGGGATTGTTGAAGAAGTTACCGATAAAGAAATGCTTGATGGGATGTCAGTAGTAGGATTAAATGGATTTGATTGTGAGATGGCATCAGGAGCATCTGTTGCAGGCATTAAGAAATTAAGAGATAAAGAGATTATTAAAAAAGATGACAAAGTAGTTGGGATTCTAACTGGACGTCAAAAAGAACCATTACTTCCAATTGACTACCATAATGATTCTAGAAATAGATTTGCCAGACCGCCAAAAATATAGGCTCAAATTAAAAGAAATCAATTTTACTTAATCTCAAGGGTTTAATAGAAACCATTTGGAAATTAGATTAATCTGAAAATGTGGTGTAACTACAACATATGATGCATAGGGCTCAGTTCAATAAAATAAAATTATTAGAGGTTATCAAATGCAATTAGAATCTGAGATACCATTACTAGTAATTTTAATCGGACTTTCTGGTTTCTTTAGTGGATTAGAAGTAGCACTAGTGGGAGTAAGAATTTCCAAAATAGAACAGATGGTAAAAGATAAGATAAAAGGCTCTACATCACTTCTAAAATTAAAAACAAATCCAAGTCGCATGATGGCTAGTGTTAATTTAGGAAATAATCTAGTTAATGTAGCTTCAACTGCAATTGCAACAGATATTGCACTAAAAGTATTTGGAAATGACGGACTAGCAATTGTAATCGGAATTATGACGTTCTTAATACTAGTTTTTGGAGAAATTACACCGAAAACATATTGTAACGCAAATGCCGCAAAAATTGCGGTTAGATATGCACGGGTTTTATTGGTATTTAGTTATGCATTTTACCCAATTGTCAGAATTTTAGAATTCATCACCAAAGGAATTATCCGTCTAACCGGAAGTAGTGATAACCCTCCAGGATTAACAGAAGATGAAATTAAAGGAGTTATTGATCAAGGCTTAAAAGATAAAGCTATAGAAAAACAAGAAAGTGAATTAGTTCACGGAGCATTAGATTTTGATGATATTGTGATTCGTTCTGTGATGACACCACGAACAAAAATGTTTACTCTAAACGCAAAAAAAATATTATTCGAAGCACTACCTGAAATTAATAATAGTGGGTTTTCACGAATTCCAGTTTATTCAGAGAATAGTGACAATATCATAGGTATTGTTCATGTTAGAGATGTTCTAAAATCATTAGAACATAATGAAAAGATAATATCACTTGAAAGTATAATGCGGGACCCGATTTTCGTATCACAAGAAAAACGTGTTAGTGACTTACTAAAAGAAATGCAAGGAAGGCAAACTCATATGGCAATTGTTGTAGATGAATTTGGAGGCGTAGAAGGATGTGTCACATTAGAAGATTTGTTAGAAGAAATTGTCGGTGAAATTCATGATGAAAAGGACAGAGTACAACAGGTATTTCAAAGTGAAGGAAATAATGTGATTTTGACAGATGGAGATATTGAAATTGATAAAATTAATGAAATTTTTAAAACAAACATACCTGAAGGTGACGATTATTCAAGATTAAATGGGTTATTACATGAGAAATTAAGAGATATACCAAAAGAAGGAGATAAGATAGAAATTGATTCTTTAAGAATAATGATAGAAAAAGTTTCAAAGAATAAACCAGATAAAATTAGAATAGAGAAAATAAAATAATTATTTTTTACTAAAGTTAGATTCGAGAAGTTGCTTTTTTTCAGACATATTGAATAATTTTTCAGTATGTTTGGCTGCATCTTCATATGATTTTTGAAACAGCATTGCTTGTAACAACATATGGTTTTCTGGAATTACAATTCCTGTTTGATCATCAGAATACATAATTTGTAGTGTATCATCAATTTTCTGTGTCATATTTGCATGTATGTGAACCATGTTTGTATCTTTAAAACTGAAATTTAATTTTTCGGCATAATCTCTAATATCTTTGGTGCCTTTTGCACTCCACAAAGTTGCAATACCAAGTTCATCTTTGAATATTCCGTGTAATTCATCCACGGATGGTGCATTTCCATTAAAACGGATATCCATTATGTGCAAATGCATTTGTCTAGTAGGTACTTTAATTGCACGAACAAATAAAGGTGCATCTTTTCCAAAGTATGATTTTACATCTTCTCCATGATGTGGACTTTGTGTCAATTCTATTGTATCAATTACAGATTCATCTGTTTGTTCAATGTCAGCCCAACGCCTGACAAGAGTAACATCAAATCTTTTAATTGACGTTCCAAAATTTTTTCTCAACGGTTCCAATATACGACCCATTCCAGTAACATTACAACTACCCTGCATGACATGTTTTTTTCCAATCGCATCATTGTAATTTACTTTAGAATTAAATAACAAATCAGAAACAGCAGTTTCACCATCAATTGTTTCACCACCCTGATATATCGATAGAATATCTCTAGGCTCATAAAATAATTTTTTATTTTTAAATCCATTCCCTCCAGGAGATGCATCAATTACCAAATCAGATTCATCTAATGCGGATTCTATATTTCCAGATATACTAAAATTAGAAAATGCATTTTGGTTTTTTTCAGGCACATATACTTTAAATCCATTTTTTAATGCTTCATCAACTTTTGAGTCTGGAGAATATTTACCAACACCTACAACCTCAATTTCAGGATCATCTTTAATGAACTGAATTATACGACTGCCAATTGATCCATAACCATTGACAAAGACTTTCTTCATCAAGATTTGATAGAGAATCAGTCTTTTATAATTAACCAAAGGACTAAATCCGATGATTTGAGCGATTTTTCATGAATGATGAAGATGAATTTACATTTTCTATAGAAGGTAAAGACTATACAATTTCGGAGAAAAATAATTCAATTGATACAAAGAAGAAACAAACATTACACTTACCATCGTTAACAATTGGTGCAATTATATCTGGAATTTGTATTGCAGTTGTGTTTTTTGGAGTAGGAGGAATATCAGAATCATCAGAAGCGTTGATTGAGAAACAGATTGTTGAAAAACCAATCATGCAACAACAAATTACTATGGATACATTTTTCCAAAATGGGTCACCAGTGTTGGGAGATTTGGATGCAGCAGTTACATTGATTGAATTTGGAGATTATCAATGTCATTTTTGTAATGTTTATTATAAAAATACTGAACATAAAATTTATGAAAATTATGTTAGAACAGGAAAAGTTAATGTTATTTTTAAAGACTATACCATCATAGGTCCTGATTCTTCGAGTGCAGCACATGCAGCACATTGTGCTTCGGAACAGGGAAAGTTTTGGGAATATCATAATACATTGTATAATAATTGGGGTGGAGAAAATAACGGATGGGCAAGTACAGAAAATCTCATAAGATTTGCACAGCAAATTGGATTAAACATGGAGGAATTTATTGAATGTAACGATGATGAAAAATACAAAAATAAAATTTCTGAAAGTAATACGGATGCACGCACATTAGGCATAACAGGAACACCCGCATTTTATCTAATATCCACTAATAATCAACAAGTTCAAGTTGTTTCAGGTGCACAACCATACGAGACATTTGAAAAAATTATTGACGCTATGCTTGAAAATTAGAAAGTTTTACATATGATCCTCTGATCGCATGAAATTTTATCATTACGTAAATCATATTTACTCTAGAAATCTTATATACCCACATCATGGGGCATAGCTAATGGCAGCAGGAATAGATGACATTTCAATTTACATTCCACGATTATTTATGGATGCAGGAGACTTTGCAGAAGCTAGAGGATTAGATCCTCAAAAATTAGTGAAAGGGTTAGGGGTTTCAAAGATGGCAATTGTAGATGCAAATCAAGACCCAGCATGTTTAGCTGCAAATGCATGTTTAAAAATCATGCAGAAAAATAAATTATCACCAGAACAAATCGGAAGATTGTATGTTGCAACCGAATCATCATTTGATGAATCAAAAGCAATGAATTCATATGTTATTGGAATGCTCGAACAAGTTTACGGAGCAGGTTCATTTCAACACTGTGGAGGAATTGAATGTAAATTTGCATGTGTTAGTGGCTCGTATGCATTATATGACAATACAAACTGGATTCGTGCAGGAGAATCAGAAGATAAGCACGCATTGGTGGTTGTTTCAGATATTGCAAAATATGATTTAGGCTCAAGTGGCGAAATGACACAAGGTGGAGGGGCAATTGCAATGCTCCTAAATGATTCACCAAGACTTTTAGAATTTGATCCAAAAGTTACATCAACCTCAATTAAAAACGAATATGATTTTTACAGACCATTTGGAAAAGAAACCCCAATTGTTCATGGTCAATATTCAAACTTACTATACCTCATTCAAGTAAAAAATGCTTTAAACGATTACAAAAGAAAAGCCCTCAAAACAGGATTAATAGAAATGAAAGAGGGTGAAAGTATGCTGGATCATATAGATTATTTCAATATGCATTTACCATACAGTAACATGGGCAAAAAAGCATTAGCATATTTAGTAAGACATGAATTAAGAGACACACCGAAATGGAGAGAAGTTATTGCAGAGATTGGTATGGAGGAACCTGTACCAAATGATCCACGTGGAACAATTGAATCAATAATTGCAGATTCTGAATTTATGGCAAAAGATAGTGAATTCACAAAAAGATTTGCAAAAACAGACACATATCAGGAAATTTATGAAAGCAAGGTTGCAAGTTCGTTGATTGCATCAAAGAGCATTGGAAATCTCTACACAGCGTCACTATATTTGGGATTTAGAAGTTGTTTAGAATATGAATTCCAAAAAGGAGTCGATTTGGATGGAAAACGCTTTGGATTTGCATCGTATGGAAGTGGTAGTAGTGCAATGGTGTTTAGTGGAGTAATACAATCAGAACATCTAGAAATTGTGAAAGATATGAATTTGGAAACAGAGATTGGTGAAAGGACAAAATTAAGTTTAGAGCAATATGAAGAATTACATGAGAATAAACTTACACCAGACCAATGTATTTTGCCTGCAAAAAAAGAATTTATTTTAGAACATGAAGAAAGTAAATCCTCAGATAAAAGAGGAGAACGAAGATACTCATTTATTGAATAAATCAAATGAGTGAAAATTCACCAATCAAAGATGCGCTTTATGCAAAAATAGATTCACTCGGCCAAAACCAAATACATGAACTTTTGTCAAAAGGTAAATTTTTAGAGGTATTTGAAAAAATATACGAGCCAGTCATAGACAACATATATGACATTGACGAATATGTAAAACATGGAACTTTAGTAGAAAGCCTAACCCATTATCTATTTACAGAGATGTTAATTCCTAGTCAACGAAAAATTACTTTCGAAGATATAGAAATAGACATGATAATTCCAAATACTGTTGAATTACAAAAAGACAATCAAAATGTCATAGTGATATTTTTTGTTAAAACATCCAACATCAAGCAGATAAAAAAAAAAATTCAAGATATAAAGAAAATTCAAAAAGATGATGCAAACATATGGGTTATTTCAAAAGAGTACATCAAAATTCCACAATCAACATACATCACACAAAAACAATCATTTGCTAAATTTCTGAAAGACGTTCAGAATTTTATTAAAATAAAGAAGATGAATAAACTAAATATTTTCAAAACCAAGGATTGACATATCTACAAAATTTGGAAAGTTTTCAACGTAGGATTCAATATTGAATGATTCATGATATGGAATTGCACCAAAAACCTTACGTCCAGTCAGACCAAAAATTTGATGTTTCAAATTAGATAATTCATATCCAACAGAGACATTTTGATTTATCAAAAATCCCTTTAAATTCAAATTTTTTTGCCGTGCATGCTCATATGTTAACATTAAATGATTCACAGTGCCAATTTTTGAGCCAGTTACAATAATTGAACTCAATTGTAAATCATAAATTAAATCAGAAACAAAATAATTTTTAGATATAGGAGTCATAATTCCACCTATTCCTTCAACAATTACTACATCATGTATTGAAGCAAGTTGTGTGTATGATTTAATTACCTTAGAGATGTCAATCTCAAGATTAAGTTGTTTACATGCATCGTATGGAGAAGTAGGAATTTCAAAATGGTATGGATTTACAAGATCAACAGGATCATTAACCCCCGAGTATTTCATTAAAATTTCAACATCTCCAGATATCGAATCAGGTGTTGCCTTGTAACCAGATGCAAAAGGTTTCATCACTCCCACATCAACATTGTTATCACGAAAATATTTAGCCATAGCAGAACTAACACATGTTTTTCCAACATCAGTATCAGTTCCAGTAACAAAAAAAGAATTCATTTTAGTTTCCTAGATAATGATTTGATTGTAGAAATGGTTCCATCAATTAAAAAATTAAGATCTTTTTGAGATATTGCCAATGGAGGAACAAGCATAATTATATTTCCAAGCGTTCTGAAATAGATTTGATGTTTTTTACCCTCATCAAACACTAATTTGTTAATGGATGTTTTGGAGGAAAGAGGTTTGTTTGTGTTTTTATTTTGAACAAGTTCAATTCCCATGACCATTCCCTTATGACGAATTTCCCCCACCATATCTAAATTAGAAATATCATCAAGTCTATTATTGAAAATCTTAGATGTTTTTTGAATTTTTTCAATCAGACGATATTTTTCATATAATTCAATATTTTTTAAAGATAATGCAGCAGCTGTAGGATTTCCAGTATAGGTGTGACCATGAAAAAGATGTTTGAATTCAGAAAATTTACCAAGAAAAGAATCATTAATTTTTTTCGTAGTTAAAGTTGCAGCAAATGTTTGATATCCTCCAGTAAGCATTTTGCCAAACGAAACAATATCAGGAATAGAGTTTTGAGATTTATATTCAATCATAGATCCTAACCGACCAAAACCAGTTGCAATTTCATCCAATACAAACAAAACATCATTTTTTTTGCATATTTTGGATATCTTTTTTTGAAAAGTTTCAGGGTAGATTATCACGCCACCAGCCATTTGTGCACCACTTTCCATGATAAATGCTGCAATAGAATCATCTTTTTCAAGTTTATTTTCAATTTTGGATATGCAATATTCTTCATAATCCTCAGAAGATACTTTTTTGTGATTTCCGGCAGTTACAATTCTCGGGACAGGAAATTGTATAGATGAAAATAGTTTTGAACGAAATTTTGAGAAAAATTCAGGCACATATCCTACAGACATTGCACCGAATGTATCACCATGGTAACCATTTTCCAAAGTAGCAATGTTTGTTTTTTTAGTTTCCCCCATATTATACCAATATTGTAAAGCAATTTTTATTGCAATTTCCATTGCAGTTGAACCATTATCTGAAAAGAAAACAGAGTACATTTTTGGATTTAGTTTTAATAATTTTTTAGATAATTTTTCAGCAGAGGGATGTGTTAAATTAAACAAAGGAGTATGTTGAATTATTTTTGTTTGTTTAATTATTTCAGAAACTAATTCAGGTTTCGAGTGACCCCAGACATTACACCACATACTTGCAACACCATCCAACATTTTTCCACCCTTAGAATCATACAACCACATGCCTTTAGCAGATGTTATTTTAGGAAAAGTCATCCATTCAGACATCTGAGTATTAGGATGCCATACCGAACTATGAGATTTCATACAAATCATAATCTTTATGACTAATTAATGGTTAACCACAGATTTTATACAAGTTAACGCTTATTTACTGAATTTTTTAATTTCGAATATGCTAAATGATACGGAATTAATCTCAGAGTCCAAAAATAGAGTACTTACCAAGCAGGGTTTAACAAAAGAAGCGGTAAGCAAATTATTCAATGTGGAAGATAAAGTTTTAAGTCAATTATCAGAGGCAGCAAACGAGATTACCAGAACATTTCAAGGATCAAAAATAGATGTTGAGCAATTAGCAAATATTAAAAAAAATTATTGTAGCGAAGATTGTACATTCTGTAGTCAATCTGCATTTTTTGATACAGGTATTGACAAATATCAATTAATGTCAGCCGAGGAAGTAGTCAGACAAGCAACCGATGCAAAGAAAGCAGGTGCGCATTCATATTGTTTAGTTGCAGCATGGAGAGAACCAACAGACAAAGATTTTGATAAAGTATGTCACATAATTAAAGAAGTTAATGAGAAAGTAGGTATTTCAATAGAATGTAGTTTAGGATTTCTAACAATTCAACAAGCAACAAAATTAAAAGAATTAGGAGTAATCAGATATAATCATAATTTGGAAACATCCGAATCCAAATTTTCAGAGATTTGTACAACTCATACGTATCAAGATAGAATCGACACACTACATACTGCAAGAAAAGCAGGATTAGAGCTTTGTACTGGCGGAATAATAGGAATGGGAGAGACAAGAAAGCAAAGAGAAGAGCTAGTTCAAGCAATATCTAAACTCAATCCAGAAGAGGTTACAGTTAACTTATTGGTAGCATTTCCAGGTACACCTTTAGAACTACAAACCCCATTAAGTTTAGAGGAAATACTAAGAGTATTTGCAGTTTTGAGATTTTTACTTCCAAAAAGTATTATAAAAATTTCAGGGGGTAGAGAAGTTAATCTAAATGACGATGGAAAAGAATTACTTTTGAGCGGTGCCAACGGGATTATTAGTGCAGGATATTTGACATTAGACGGAAACTCTATGCAAAAAGATGTTAAAATGATAAAAGAGATTGATCTTGAAGCCTAAATTTGGCACACTTGAAAAAAAATTAAGTGTAATTAAAAAAAATAATCTACTAAGAAATCTTCAAGATAGTAAAGTTAAGAAACAATTCATAAAACAAAATGGAAAAAAACTACTAAATTTTTCATCAAATGATTATCTTGGAATAAAATCAGGTGAAATAAAACATACTCAATTTCAATCAAGTTCAAGACTTGTTTCTGGAAATGATACTAGTTTTTCGATACTCGAAAAAAAACTAGCCAAACATAAATCACAGGAAAAATCAATAGTTTTTCCTACAGGATATATGGCAAATCTTGGAATAATTTCTTCAATTGCAAACAAACAAGATACAATATTCAGTGATGAGTTGAATCATGCAAGTATTGTTGAAGCATGTAAATTATCTGGTTCTAAAATTAAGATTTTCAAACATAATGATATGGAAGATTTAGAACGAAAAATACAGAAAACTAAAGGAAAAAAACTTTTGATTACAGAGGGAATATTCAGTATGGATGGTGACTGGTCAAGATTAGATGAAATATCTCAGATATCTGAAAAACATGGAATTATTACAATTCTAGATGATGCACACGGGGATTTTGTATTAGGAAAAGATGGAAAAGGTACTGCAAAATTTTTCAATGTAGAAAAGAAAATTGATCTATACATAAGTAGTCTCAGTAAAGGATTAGGAAGTTTTGGAGGATATGCTTGTGGGAAAAAGAGATTGATTGATTTATGCGTAAACACGTCAAAGACTTTCATATACACATCAGCATTACCGGCATCAATCAATCAATACTCACTTGAAAGATTTAATTCAAACAGAGAGGCATATAGAAAAAAATTATGGAAAAAAATTAATCTATTCCATAAACGATTAGAAGAGATTCAACTTGAAACCACATCTACAAGTCAAATAATTCCAATACTTATTGGAAAAGAAAAAAATACAATGGAGTTTTCAAAATTTTTAAGAAATAATGGAATTTTTGCACAAGCAATAAGATATCCAACAGTAAAGAAAGATCAAGCACGAATTAGAATTTCAATTACAGGCTGGCTGTCAGATAAAGAAATAGAATATTCCATACAGATTTTAGAAAAAGGAAAAAGGAAATTTAAACTAAAATGATTAGCGCATCATATCAAATCCACCTATTGCAGGAGAACCAACAATAAATGCACCTACTACAATAGCACCCAATAGCCCGATAACGATATAAAATCTTGAATTCATATCAAAAAACATGATTCCTAGAATAAAAACTCACTTGTGTTAATGATTTTATAAAATCAATTCATAGAAGCACTATGGTAGAGATTTCACTAGTAATTGCATTTTTGGCAGGAATTGGTTCTTTTTTTGCGCCGTGTATTTTACCTATGGTTCCAGCATTTTTGGCATATATTTCAGGAACAACATTATCCGAAATTAAAACAAAAAATAATGTCATTTCCATTAACAAGTCAAATGTACTTTTAAATTCAATATTTTTTGTATTAGGATTCTCAGTAGTATTTTCTGCTCTAGGAGTAGCAATTAATTCAATTTTTTATGAAAGTGCCAATCAAATTGTATCAGAATTCAACCAAATTGGTGGAATTATCATAATAGGTTTTGGCACATACATGATTCTAAGTCATAAAATTCGTATATTCAATGTTGAAAAGAAGATATTTCCAAAAAGCGTAGGCGCTCGATTTCCAGTATCATTTTTGTTTGGAATGGCATTTGCCGCAGGATGGACACCATGTGTTGGGCCAATTTTAGGTACAATAATCACTCTTGCAACAACATCGCCTAGCATTGCATTCAATTTGCTACTTGCCTATTCTATAGGAATGGGCATTCCATTTGTAATAATGGGAGCATTGATTTCTAAATCAAGTAAAATAATTTCAAAAGTAGGAAAACATTTGAAATATTATACAGTTCTGTTTGGAATGGTAATTATTGTGTTAGGTACGCTGGTGTTTTTTAATCAATTAGTTTTAATTGCAAGCTTTCCACTTCTAAATGATCTATTACTGTTGAGTTAAAAATGAAAAAAGAATACATGTATGCATCAGTATTTTTTGCAATAATTGCAATAGGAATAATTTCTATTTCATATTTTTATGATGAAGTAGATCTAAAACGAAATACAACAGATGATACAACAACATTAGATAAAACATTTCTAAGAACATCACCAAAATTAGAAGGCATATCAGGATACATCAATACATCTTCAGAAAAAATAAATCAAGACATAGAAGGAAAAGTGGTATTATACGATTTCTGGACATACAGTTGTATTAATTGCATACGAACCCTACCATATCTTACAGCATGGGATGAAAAATATTCAGAGGAAGGATTAGTGATTGTGGGAATACATACACCCGAATTTGAATTTGAGAAAGAATACGATAATGTTGTTTTTGCAACTAAAAAGTTTGGAATAAAATATCCCGTGATCCAAGATAACGATAAAGAAGTATGGAATGATTTTCAAAATAGATATTGGCCAAGAAAATATATTGCAGATCATGAAGGATATATTCGATTCGACCATATCGGAGAAGGTGCATACAAAGAAACCGAAAAAGTAATTCAAGTGCTTTTAGATGAAAGATCAAATGCACTTGGAAATACATTAGAAAAAAAAGAATTGGTGAATCTAAATGAATTTACACATGCAACATTCAGAACACCAGAGTTATACTTTGGATTTAATTTTGCGGAAGGTAGAAATCAATTAGGTAATGAAGAAGGATTTTCAAAAAATAAAGTGGTAACATACCAATTACCTGAAAAATTTACACAGCATTATTTCTACATGGAAGGAATGTGGAAAAATAATAACGATGGAATGAAACTAATTTCAGATTCAGGAAAAATTGTTTTAAACTTTAATGCAAAACAAGTGAACATTGTTGCATCCGAAAATGCAATATTAAAAATTAAATATGATGGAAGTCAAATTCCACAACAGGTTAGAGGTCAAGATATTTCACTAGATAGCACTGTCAAAATTTCAGAACCAAGATTGTACAATTTGATAGATTCAGAACAAGAAGGACCCCATGAAATAATTATTGAAGTAGAAAGTCCAGGTTTTGAGATATTCACATTTACTTTTGGATAATTTCATTAATGAAATTGGAAGTTACTTAAGAAAAATTGATCCATTTAGATTAATTTTTTTTAGTTGCGCTATAAAATGCCAAATTTTTCAATCCCTTACATGGTATCATTTTCAGAGAAATGGAATGTTTTGAAGAGTAAAGAGTCATTATCTCAAAAATTTATGGGTACCGTAAAACCAGACGCTCCACTAAAAAACAGATTAGACGTAGCACAAAAAAGACTTCAACAACAAATTTCAAAATTAGGAGAAACAGAACAAAAATTGAAACAGAAAGATTCAATGTTTATGGATAAGATAGTGGAAGCAACAAAAACAAACAATCATGCATATGCAAAAATGTATGCAACAGAACTAGCAGAAATTAGAAAAAATAATAAAACTGTCAGTAATGCAAAATTATCAATGGAACAAGTTCAGATTAGACTAAACACAGTTTCAGAATTAGGCGATGTGGTAGTAACATTAAGCCCATGCATGTCATTAATCAAAGGATTAAGTACATCACTAGGTGGCATGATGCCAGAAGTTGCAGAATCAATGCAAGACCTATCAAGCATGTTAGGAGATATTGCAACAGGAACAACTATCACAAGTGAAGGAACCATGGGAGAATTTACAACTTCAAATGGAGAAGCACAATCAATACTAGATGAAGCACAAGCAATGGTAGAAGGCCAAACTAGACAAAGTATGCCAGAGCCACCAGATAGTAGCAGTATTGAGACAATACTCAAAGAAAGAGAAGCAATCTAATCTTTTTTCTTTATTTCTTGTAACAATTTTTTGATTCTAGAAATGGTAGGATAGCTATAACCTCGTTTTCGGTAATTTTTAATCATTAATTTCCAATTGTTTAGTCTCCAAGTTGCTTGTTCTGGAGTTATCGAATGAACTTCATTGTTGATTATACTTTTTCTGCCAACTTTCAGAGTTCCAGCATCTTTTGCATTCCATCTATTTTGTGCAAATTTTAAGCCAGTCAATATTTCAGAAATCGGCATATCTGAGAAATATGATTTGATTTTCTTTATTTCATCATCAGATAGATCGTGTTTTGATGTAACTGAAAAATCCTTTACCATGAATTAAAAGATCAATACTAGCATATCACAAATGTGCTAAATTTCATTAAACAATATAGTATTTTTTTCAACATCCAAAGAAACTGAAAAATGAATGCCTACATACAGTGTTAAATATGGCAAATCCAAATATTCCAATCGCTACCAAACCTATAGGTATTACAACGATTTTTTCTTTGTATCCCATACTACACATTGGCGCAATTGTTAAATTAACCTTGACAAGGACATTAAATTGCAATGATGCCCTCACAACAAGGTTATGACCGTGCTATCACAGTATTTTCACCTGATGGAAGATTATACCAAGTCGAATATGCAATTGAGACAGTACGAAGAGGTGCAATTGCAGTTGGAATTAAGACAAAAGATGGGGTAATCATAGCAGTAGAAGAAAAATCACGAAAATTACAAATCATCAATACGCCTCAAAAAATATTTCAAATTGATTATCACATAGGAGCTGCAGCGGCAGGGTATATTCCAGATGCACGTTCACAGATTGATAATGCAAGAACATTTTCTCAAAGTAACAAACTAGTATATGATGAAGCTGTTGAAGTGGAAACAGTCGCCAAACATTTGGCAGATCAATGTCAACAATATACACAATATGGAGGAGCAAGACCAATTGGTGTTTCATTAATCATCGGAGGAATTGATCCTGCAGGAACTAATCTGTATATGACAGACCCAAGTGGCTCATACATTTCATATGATGCAATATCAATTGGTGCAAACTCAGATATAGTTAATGATTTTCTAGAAAAAAATTACAAGTCAGATATGTCACTTGATGACGCAGCAACATTAGCAATTGCATCAATTTACATTTCAAGTGAAATAAAAGAAGGGATAGACCATATCAAAATGTCAAAAGTTTCTGGGGAAAGTGGTGTTTTCGAATTTATTAAAAACGATGAAATAAAAAAATATGTTGCAGATGCAAAATCTAAATATCCAACTGATGGAAAATAGATAATTTTTTTCTATTAAAATATAATTAAAATGAAACTATCAATTGCAATACCTGATTCATCATTAAAAGATGAAAAAAAACATGAAAATAAAACAAGAAAAATTTTTCAAATTGCACGGGCTGCAGGAATATTTCAAATTAAGAATATAATAATTTACAAAGATGGACGAGAGTTTGAAACTGATTCAAAGTTATTATCAACAATTCTCAGATATCTTGAGACACCACAGCATTTTAGAAAACGCCTGTATCCAAAATCAGGATTACTACAATTTGTAGGAGCCTTATCACCAATTAAAATGCCTAATCAAACTGGGACATCAGATGCAAAACAAGTGAAAAAAGGCGATATTAGAGAAGGAATTGTTTTTCCAAAAAATGGGAAAAAATTTATTGATATTGGTATTGACCATTCAATCCCATACCACGGGAAAAAACAAATTGATAAAAGAACAATTGTAAAAATTAAAGATACATTCCCAAATTTCACAGTGTACGATATAGAAAAAGATCAAATACCAAATTTCTGGAGTTACAATGTTAAACATGGTGGAAATTTATTTTCATTATTAATGGAATGGAAGGGGCTAAAAATACTTACAAGCAGAAAATCAAAAAAAATCAAGGACGAAGACATGCAAAAACTTATCTCCTCAAAAGAAGAAATCCTAGTGGTATTTGGTACAACCGATAAAGGAATTCATGAAATATTAGACAAAAAAATCAGCAATATTCAAAATTTTAAAGCATGGAACTTTTTTCCACATCAAGGAACAGAAACAGTCCGTCTTGAAGAAGCAATTTTAGGATGTCTATCAATTATCAATGCACGTATATTTAACAAATAATTGACAAAAGATATAATTTTAATATGAACAATCAGAGAAAATTTTTGGTATTGGCATCATTGGTTGGAATTGTGGGAGTTGGAATTGGTGCGTTTACAATTTTTTCAATGGTTTCAGAATTATATTCACCATAGAAATATTTCAATAATTAGTAGAGAAAGTTGAGATTCTCACAGCATATAAGGGGGTTAACGACACTTTTCATTTATCAATGGGACATAGAAAACGTAGTCAACCAAGAAGAGGAAGCTTAGCATATTCGCCTAGAATACGTGCAAAAAGTATGGAAGCACGAGTTCGTGCATGGCCAAAAGTAGACAGCGATGAACCAAAATTACTTGCACATGCAGGATACAAAGCAGGATGTGTACAATTAGTCAGCATAGATGACAGAGAGCATACACCAAGTCATGGAAAACAACTTGTAACACTTGGAACAGTCATTGCAACTCCACCAATTACAATAGTAGGAATGAGAGGATATTCAATAGATACAAATCACACAAGAAATGCAGAATTTGATTCATTTGCAAAAGATTTACCGAAAAATGTACAAAATAATTTAAAAATTAAAACAGAAGGAACATCAATTGATGAAGCAGAAAAACACTTAAGAAAAATTAAAGAGATTTTTGCTATAGTCACAACAACACCAGGAGATGTTAGTTTAGAAATGAAAAAACCATATATTTTTGAGGTTAAAGTCGAAGGAGGAGACATACAAAAACAATTTGCATTTACTAAAGACCTCTTAGGAAAAACTGTCAAAGTGGACGAGGTGTTTGAAAATGGAACATATGTGGATACAGCGGCAATTACAAAAGGAAAAGGATGGCAAGGCGTAATCTACAGATGGGGCGTAAAAAGAAAACAACATAAATCAAGAAAAACCGTTAGAGAAGTTGGTTCATTAGGTCCAATTTCACCACAAAGTGTCATGTATACGGTTCCAAGGGCAGGACAGACAGGATTCCATCAAAGAATCGAATATGATAAAAGAATTATGATAATGAGCAATACTGAAAAAGAAGAATTTAAAATAAATCCAGATGGAGGATTCAAACACTTTGGAAATGTGAATGGAGATTTCATAATTGTGAAAGGTTCAGTACCAGGAACATATAGACGATTAATCAAACTTCGAAAACAAATTAGAAACGAACCAAAGAAAGTAGTTAAACCAAACGTATTGGAGGTTGTGATTTAATGAAGAGAGTAGTTTTAACAGTTAATGGTAAAAAAGATGGAGATGTTGATCTTCCAAATGTATTCGATACAGAAATTAATAGAACACTAATTCATAGAGCATTTGTTAACTTGCAATCTCATGGATTTCAAAAACATTCTACAAAACCAACAGCAGGAATGGAAGTAGTTGCAGATTCAAATGATCCTCCAACAGGTAGAGGAGTTGCAAGAATTGCAAAGATTAAAGGTGGCGGTGGTGGAAGAGCAGGACAAGCTGGAGAAGTAGCATCAACAAGAGGAGGACGTCAAGCACACCCACCAATAGCTGCCAAAGTTATTTACAAAAAGATAAACAAAAAAGAAAATAAACTGGCATTGTGTTCAGCACTTGCAGCAACAACATCAAAAGAATTAGTTGAAAATAGAGGTCATAAAGTAGAAGGAATTAATGAATTTCCACTTGTAATTTCAGACGATATTGAGAAAATTTCTAAGACATCAGAATTAATCAAAGTTCTAGATGACTTGAAAATAACCCAAGATGTTGATAGATTAAGAAGTAGAAAAAGAAGAACTGGTAAAGTTGCATTAAGAGGCAGAGTCTCAAAAATAGGAAAAAGTGCATTGTTTGTTGTATCAAAATCAGAAAATATTGCAAAAGCCGCAGGAGGGATTCCCGGAGTGGAAGTATGTATTGCAAAAAATCTAAGTGTCTTGAATTTGGCACCAGGTGGAACTTTGATCAGATTGACGATATTTTCAAAAAAAGCGATTGAAGAGATTGGAAAAATTAAATCACGACATCTTGAATTAATGGTGACTTTGAAATGAACGTAGAGACTGCAACAAAAATCATTCTAAGACCATACATTACAGAAAAGACATACGCATTAGTAGAAAATGAACAGAAAATTTGCTTTTTAGTTGAAAAAGAAGCAACCAAACCGCAAATAATTGAAGCTGTGAAAACACTGTATAATGAAGATGCAATAAATGTAAAAACAGCAAGAACAATTTATGGGAAAAAAGCATTTGTTAAATTTAATTCTCCAGATAAAGCAAGAGACTTAGCAAACAAAGTCGGAATGATGTGATTGGTATAAATGGCTCAAAAAATCAGAATTTTGCAAGGAGAAATATAAAAAATGGTCAAAGTATTCAACTTCAAAGGAAAATCCACAGAAGAACTACAGAAAGTTTCTAACGACGAATTATTCAGATTACTTAATTCCAGACAACGAAGATCACTGAAAAGAGGACTCTCAGATAACAAAAAGAAATTGATTGGCGAAATTAAAGAAGCAAAAGAAGGTAAAAACAAAAATCCAATTAAAACACATCAAAGAGATCTCATAATTTTACCATATATGATAGGATTAACAATTAATGTCTTTGATGGAAAAGAATTCAAACCAATAGGAATTGGTGCAGAAATGGTAGGACATTACATAGGAGAATACGCAATAACAAACAAGAGAGTAAATCATGGAGCCCCAGGTGTTGGAGCATCAAGATCTAGTTTGTACGTACCACTGAAGTGATTAAAATGGGAAGATACAGTTACGCATTTCAAAATTATGATTCAACAAAGCATGTACGTGCATCAATTCGTGAAAAGAAAATCTCACATAAACATGCAAGAGAAGCTGCAACTGCTATCAAAGGACTCACACTCGAAAAAGCTAGAGACTATATGTTAAGCGTAGTTGCTAAAGAAAGAGCAATACCATTTAGAAGATATAAAAATCAAGTTGGACATAGAAGTGATCCAGGAGTAATGTCTGGAAGATACCCAGAAAAAACAGCTGGAGAGTTTTTGAAATTATTAGATAATTTAGAATCAAATGCAGAATACAAAGGAATGGATATGGATAGATTAAAAATAATTAATGCAACAACACACAAAGGTGTTGTAATAAAGAGATTCATTCCAAGAGCACAAGGTCGTGCGACTGATAAAAATGACGTCTTAACACATGTAGAATTGGTAGCACAGGAATTTTAGAAAATGTCTGCAGTAAAAAATGTCATCAAGGATAACTATAACATGATGCTACTCAAAGATTATCTACGGGGGAAAATTAAGGATGCAGGGTTTGAAAATGCAGAAGTTTCAAAAACACCAACCGGAACTAGAGTTGTTTTACATGTAACCAGACCAGGAATTGTAATTGGAAGAAAAGGAACAGGAATTAAAGAATTAACGGAAAAATTAGAATCTGACTTCGGATTAAAAAATCCACAAATTGCAGTTGAGGAAATTACAAAGCCAGAATTATCTCCAGAAGTAATGTGTAACAGAATGTCATCACACCTTGAAAGAGGTACAGCATTTAGACGTGCAACAATGTGGACAATTCAACAAATTATGGAAGGAGGAGCAATGGGAGTCGAAATTACAATTTCAGGTAAATTAAGAGGAGACAGATCTGCATTTGAAAAACACAGACAAGGAATTTTACCAAGAGCAGGCCATCATGCAGACGTCATAGTATCTGAAGACATTGCACATGTAGAAACAGCCATGGGGTTAATCGGAGTAAGAATAAGAATTGCTAGAAAAGAGAGATTAATTCCAGAATTTGAAATGAAGGGAAAAACACAAGAACAAAAAGACGAAGAAGTAAGAATCAAGAAAGAGGCGGATGATGTACTAGCAAAGGCAGAATCAGAATCAGATATAATTAAAATTGAAGAGGAGAAGATGAAAGAAATGCCAGATACAATGGAAGATGCAGAGGAGAAGATGAAATAATATGGGTATGCTAAAAATGAAATCAATCAGAGAATTAAATGAAAAAGATCTGAGAGATAGAGTAGAGCAAATGAAAACAGAATTATCAAAATTACAAACTGAAAATGCTAAAGGAACACTTAGAAAAGAAACCGGAAAAATTAGAAAGGTTAGAAAAGAGGTTGCAAGGCTTTTAACAAGACTGAACGAGGTAAAAAAGGAATGACCCTAAGAATGCAGTCTGAATTTGATTTGATTGGACAAGATGTAACAATTTCAGATTCAAAAAATAAAGAAATTATCGGAATTAATGGAAAAATTATCATAGAAACAAAAAACATGATTGTTATAAAAACTAAAAATGGGAAAAGAAGCATTCCAAAGAACATTTGCCAATTAATCAATAGTGAAGGAATGATTGAAATAGATTCAACTAAATTAAGCAAGAGACCACACGAAAGATTGGAGATATTAGTATGACACGAGATATTGGAATTAAACTGAAAGCACCTAAAGAAGAGCCACGAGAAGGAGATAAAAAAAATCCATTCAATGGTACACTTCCAGTTCGTGGAAAATTATTTGAAGGTAAAGTTGTTAAAGCGAAAGGAAAAGATACAGTAGTACTTCAAAAAGAAGCACCAGTATATTTCAGTAAATTCAAAAGATATGGACGAAGTAAGAACAGTATTCATGCACACGTGCCATCAAATTTAGAAGTTAACGAAGGAGATATTGTAGTTGCTGCTGAATGTAGACCAATAGCAAAATCAGTATCATTTGTAGTAGTGGAGGTTAAAGAATAATGGGCGGAGCACGTAGTAAAGGTAGTAAAGGTGTAGAAGATTTCAAACCATACATTACAAGATCAATTCCAGTGGGAGCACAAATTGTATGTGCAGACAATTCAGGTGCAAAAATTATAGAAATAGTTAATGTTCATCAACATAAAACAAGAACATCAAGACTTCCTGCAGCATCTGTAGGAGACTTTTGTAATGTTGTAGTAAAAAAAGGACCGGCTGAATTAAGAAAACAAATTCACGGTGCAGTAATAATTAGACAAAAATATGTAGTACATAGACCAAATGGAGTTCGAGTTCAATTTGAAGATAATGCAGGAGTGTTAATCACCCCCGAAGGAGAAATGAAAGGAACAGACATCAAAGGTCCAGTTGCATCAGAAGTTACAGAAAAATGGCCAAGAGTAGCAAATTTGGCAAAAATGGTGGTATAAAATGAATAGATCAGCACTTCCAAGAAAAACAAGGAATCATCAGATTTACTATGCATCTATGCAAACGGCAAGTAAGCAATTATCATGTGCACTTTCAAAAGATTTAAGAAAGAAATACGGAAAACGTAATGCCCGAATCATAGAAGGCGATACAGCAAAGATTGTTAGAGGGGAATTTTCAGGAGTAGATGGTAAAGTTACAAAAATTTCCATACCAGAAAGAGGCGTAAACATAGAGGGAGTAAAAAAAGAGAAACTAAAAGGTGAGAAATTTGACGTGTATGTTCACACAACTAATATAATTTTGACAGGATTGAATTCAGGAGATAAATGGAGAATCAATAGATTAGAAGGTAAGAAGGCAACAGCTGCAAGAGCAGAAGATAAGCCAAAAGCAGTGACGAAAGAAGTGAAGAATAATGGTAAAAAAGTAACAAAAACTAAAACAAAGAAAGGAGATAGTGAAGAATAATGGTAAAGATTGCAGGAAGTAAAAAACTCAAAAGACAGATGGCTCCACTTTTTTGGGGAATTACTAGAAAAAATAAGAGATTTGTAGTTACAGTAAAACCTGGTACTCATGCAAAAAATGCAGCTATACCAATCTCAGTATTTCTAAGAGACACACTAAAGATTGTAACCAGCCTAAGAGAAGCAAAATCAGTAATTTATTCAGGTAAAATTAAAGTTGACGGCGTAATTAGAAAATCATTACATCACGGAGCAGGTTTAATGGATGTAGTCGAATTAGAAGGTACCAATAAAACATACAGACTAGTACCACAAAATGGAACATTACTAAAACCAATTGAAATTGATGATGCAGAAAAAACAAAAAAGTTTGTACTTGTTAAATCAAAGACAACAATCAAAAATGGAAAAACACAAGTTGGCTTTCATGATGGTAAAACATTGTTAGATGAAACTAATGTTTCAGTTGGTGATACATGTGTACTACAAATTCCAGAAATAAAAATTCTTAGTGTAATTAAACTAGAAAAAGGAATGAACTGTTTAATTATAAAAGGTGTTAACGCAGGAAAAATTGGAAAGATAGATGAAATTAAAGAAGGAACATTCAACATTCCAAAAAGCTTAGACATTACATTTGACGATCGACAAATTGAAATTCCAGCAAGATTAGTAATGCCAATTGGAAAAGACAAACCGGAGATAACAATTAGGTGATATGATGGCCCAAGAAATACAAAATGTAATGAGAGAAATTAGATTAGAAAAAGTTGTATTGAATATGGGACTTGGAAAATCCGGAGATTCAGTAGAGATTGCCAAAAAAGCATTAGGACAAATTTCAGGTAAGAAAGTTAACGAAAGAGCAGCAAGAAAAGCACATAGAGACTGGGGCGTACGAAAAGGAGAGGCAATAGGCGCAGCAGTTACAATTAGAGGAGATGAAGGAAAAGAATTACTAAAAAGATTACTAGAAGCAAAAGGAAACAGGATAAACGGACGTTCTTTTGATAACACGGGCAACTTATCATTTGGAATTTTAGAGCATATTGATATTCCAGGTATCAAATATGATCCAAAAATTGGAATCTTAGGATTAGACATAACAATAAGATTAACACGACCCGGATTTTCAATATCTGCAAGAAGTAAACACAAAGCAAGTGTAGGAAAACATCATAAAATTTCACCAGATGAAGCAAAAGCATATCTAACAAAAGAATTTGGAGCAAGTGTTTACTAATGGTAAAAAATAGATCATATGGAGATAGAGGAACAGGATATACACCTAGACTTGAAAGCGTTCCAGGAACAAAAAATGAAAAGAAATTTGGAAGAGGTGCAAGATGGTGTAAAAGATGCGGATGCTATGTTTCAATTCAAAAATATGATTTGCATTTATGCAGACAATGTTTCAGAGAAGTTGCAATTTCTCTAGGATTCAAAAAATTAAGGTGATATGATATGCCAGCAATGAATGTACTAGCAAATCTATTTGTAACAATTTACAATACAGAAGCACGAAGAAAATCAGAATGTGTGGTACTTCCAACATCTAAAATTGCAAAAAATGCACTGAGTACTCTAAAAGAACACGGGTACATCAAGAATTATGAAAGAACAGAAGATAACAGAGGTGGAAAATTCAAAATAGAGTTAATGGCAAAAATTACAAAATGTGGCGCAATTAGTCCAAGATTCAAAGTTAAAAAAGATGAATACCTAGAATGGGAAAAACAATATCTTCCGTCATTTAACAGAGGTATGTTAATAGTTACAACAAACCAAGGTGTAATGTCACATCACGAAGCATCTAACAAAGGACTAGGGGGATTTTTGATAGGATATGTCTACTGAGCAATTAGAAAAATTTACAACCGAATTAGAAATTCCAGATGGAGTTACAGTCACATATGATAAACCAATGATAACAGTTCAAGGACCATTAGGAAAAACATGGAAAAGCTTCAAAAAAATTCCAGTTACAATTGAGATTAAAGAGGAGAAAGTACTCTTCAAAGCACAAGGTACAAGAAACAAAAGCCGTGCAATCATGAATACATCAAGATCACTTATCAAAAATCTTTGTGAAGGCGTTGTTGAGGGATATACAATTAAAATGAAGATTGTGTTTTCACACTTTCCTATCACAGTAAAAGTTGAAGGTAAAACAGTTCTAATTGAGAATTTTCAAGGTGAACGTGCTCCAAGAAAAACAAAGATTTGGGGAGAAACTAAAGTAGTTCCAAAAGGTGATGATGTGATAATTACAGGTCATGTTTTAACTGATGTTTCACAAACAGCTGCAGAAATTGAAAATGGTTCAAGAGTAAAAAATAAAGATCATCGTGTATTTCTAGACGGAGTCTATAAATTCGAAAAGAAAAATGGTATTGAAAACTAATTAGAAAATAATTGACTCTAGATAACGATTTCAAAGAACAAACTGAAAAACTAGTTACAGAGACTTTAGAATTATACAAAAACGCAGGAGCATCACCTAGAATTGGAGATGTTTGGAAATGTGAAAATACAGGAGATTTTTTATGTGGTTTTTTTGTCGGAGAAATGGTAGGTTCGGCACTAAGTGCATTTCAAGTTTATCATAAGAGAGAACCAAGTGCGGAAGAACATATGGAAATTGTAGGAATTGTTGAAAAACACTCTAATGAGATAGCCGCTTTTTTCACAAAATTCAATTCAAATTAATTCGTCGGAAGGATTAAATCGCATTTTACTTGGAAAAAATTATGCCGCGTTAGCTCAGCCTGGTAGAG
>Ga0315316_10000107_pt1 | contig 43148 bp, 36 predicted proteins | sample M160m3416metaG_FD_203702 | JGI IMG/M metagenome (GOLD analysis project Ga0315316, IMG submission 203702) | Ammonia-oxidizing marine archaeal communities from Monterey Bay, California, United States - M1 60m 3416 | ecosystem: Environmental > Aquatic > Marine > Intertidal zone | place: USA... | reverse complement strand
TGTTAAATTTACTATTTGGTTCTGTAACCAAAACATGATCTCTTTTCATACTGCAATCAACTCAAACTTTCTAATTCTAATTCCTTTATTCATCATTTTCTTTTTACAGGTAGTACATGTTTCAATTAATACAACTTTTTTAGTAGTTTTAGCAGGTTTTGCAAGTTTTGGGAATTTTTGTCCGCCATATCCCTTTTTTCTTAGAGCATGTCTTCTTTCACCCGCCGCTGAACCTCTTCTTTTTCCTGCTTTGTAAATTGAGACTTTCATTTTTTGGTGACTTTTACATTTTGGACAATATGATCTAGTCTCTTTTGGTAAATTCATAATATTGTGCCTCGTTGACCGTAATTTAAACATCGCTTCAATGTATAATAATATCTTAGGCTATCTTGTGATGTGCATTCTAAATTTTCTTCAATATTATCTAAAATTAATTCAGTAGCTATTGGAGATAGTTCCGCAGATCTTATACTGAAAAATTGTTCTCTAATCAATGTCTATACAAATGAAATTCAAGAAAAAATTCAGATATCAATCAAAAACGATCGTATTGCATTTGTTGGTGATGATGCATTTCATACACTAGGTCCAAAAACCAAAGTTTTAGATATAAAAAACAAATATGTTTGTCCCAGTTTTGTTGATCCTCATATACACATTGATCATTTTTTAACACCTGCAGAATTTGTAAAAAAATCATTACTATGTGGAGTGACTTCTCTTTTTCCAGATTCTATTGATATTGTTAGTGTATGTGGCTATCGCGGATTTAAGGAATTTTTACGGCAAACAGAAAATTTACCAATGAGATTTTTTCATACTATACCAGGTGGTTTACCTGTTGACAGAAAGTTTAGCCATGGAAAAGCTCTCAGTATTGAAGAAGAAAAACGTGCAATTGGTTTGCGTTCTGTTGTAGGATTAGGGGAAGTATTTTCTTGGACTAAAGTCACCAAAAGAGATCCTAAAACTATCAAATCATTAAAACAAATGCATGATAATGATTGCATAATTAATGGTCATACTGCTGGAGCAAGTGGAAAAAAATTAAATTCATACATCTCATCAGGTATATTTTCTTGTCATGAACCAATAAATTTTGATCAAGTATTAGAAAGATTACGTCTTGGAATGTGGATAATGGTTAGAGAAGGTTCAATTCGTAGAGACTTAAAAGAAATCATTCCTCTAGTATTATCTCATGGAACATACAAAAATCGATTAATGTTTTGTTCAGATGGATTAGATCCATCTGATATATCTAACATTGGTCATATTGATCATTGCGTCAGGGAGTCAATTAGACTTGGAATGAATCCAATTGATGCTATTTCTATAGCATCAAAAAATTGTTTTGATTATTACAAAATGGGTGATGAATTCGGAGGAATTGGACCTGGAAAAATTGCTGATATTCTAATTTTAGATGATTACAAAAAAATAAAAATTAACAAAGTAATCTTGGGTGGAAAAATTGTTGTTTCAAATGGAAAAATTTTAGAAAGGATTCATACTCCTAAAGTTCCAATCTGGATGCAAAAAACGGTTAAACTTCCAAAATTTACATCTAAAAATTTTCATGTTACTTCAAAAAACAATGCCGAAACTGTAAACGTAATATCAATGAAAACTGAAATTGTTACAAAAAAAGGTACAGCTGATCTAAATGTTAAAGATTTGAATATTATTTCTTCATATGATAAAGATATTTGGAAAGTAGCTGCGATGGACAGAACATTTGGTAGTCAAACCAAGACAATTGGATTTTTAGAAAATTTTGGTGCTAATATTGGTGCGTTTGCATCAACATGGAGTTTTCATGAAAATGATATGATTGTAATTGGTTCAAATGAAAGAGACATGGCTGATGCAACCAATAAACTCGTGAAATCACAGGGTGGAATAATTGTTGTAAAAGATGGTAAAACATTAGCGTCTCTACCGTTTCAAATGGGTGGAATAATTTCAACTGATCCAATAGACAAAGTAACCAAAAACTTTACAAAAATTAGTGATGTTTTATTGGATACTGGCTGTAAATTCAAAAAACCACATCTAATTCCTTTATTCTTACCTTTTTTGGCATTACCTGATATTAGAATATTGTACAATGGTATTGTGGATGTAAAAACAAGACAATTTATCCCAACGATCCAAACTAACGTATAAAAAGGGAATTTATAGAAAAATTATTCATGGCATCAATACAACAAACACCAAATGGACCTGTTTTAGTTCTAAAAGAAAGTGCCTTACAAGAAAAAGGCAGAGATGCACAAAAAAATAATATTATGGCTGCAAAAATGGTTGCAGATATTGTGAAATCAAGTTTGGGTCCACGTGGACTCGATAAAATGTTAGTAGACTCTTTAGGTGATGTAACAATTACAAATGACGGTGCAACAATTCTAAAAGAAATTGATGCACAACATCCAGCCGCCAAAATGATGATTGAAATCTCAAAGACAATTGATACTGAAGTTGGAGATGGAACTACTTCTTCTGTTATTTTTGCTGGTACATTATTAGCCAAGGCTGAAGAATTACTCAAAAAAGATGTTCACTCTTCTGTCATTATAGAAGGCTTTCAATCAGCATCTGAAAAAGCATTAGAAATCTTGGCTGAAATTTCAAAAAAAGTAACCCCAGAAGATAGAGAAACTTTGTTAAAAGTTGCAAGTACAAGTATGGAATCAAAATTAATCTCTGAAGATAGTGAATCCCTTTCAAAAATTGTTGTTGATTCAATTATGAATATTACGGAAACAAATGATAAGAAATCTTCCGTTGATCTAGATAACCTCAAAGTTGAAAAAAAGGCAGGTGGCTCAATTCAGGATACTACGTTGATTAAAGGAATTGTTTTAGATAAAGAAGTAGTTCATTCTGGTATGCCAACAAAAATTCAACAAGCAAAAATTGCTTTACTAAATACTGCAATGGAAATTGAAAAAACTGAGATGAGTGCAGAAATTAGAATCAATGATCCAACACAAATGCAAATGTTCCTTGAAGAGGAAAATAGAATGATCAAAACTATGGTAGATAGATTACATACAATTGGCGCAAATGTTGTAATTTGTCAAAAAGGTATTGATGATATGGCTCAGCACTTTTTATCAAAACATGGAATCTTAGCTGTTAGACGTGTAAAAGAGAGTGATATGACAAAACTTGCAAAAGCAACCAGCGGACGTATCACTTCAAACATTGAAGATATTTCTGAAAAGGATTTAGGAGCAGCAAACCTAGTTCAACAAAAGAAAGTTGAATCAGACAAATGGGTTTTCATTGAAGGTTGTAAAAATCCACAATCTGTAACATTATTAATTCGTGGTGGTTCTCAACGTGTAGTTGATGAAGTTGACCGTTCTATACATGATGCATTGATGGTTGTAAAAGATGTAATTGAAAAACCGGAGATAGTTGCAGGTGGTGGTGCACCTGAAGCAGTACTGGCATCATTTTTGAGAGATTGGTCTGAAAGATTTGAAGGAAGAGAACAATTAGCTATTAACAAATTTGCTGAAGCATTAGAAATTATTCCATTAACAATTGCTGAAAATGCTGGAATGGATCCAATTGATACTATGGTTAAATTACGTGCAAAACAAAGTGAAGGTAAAAAATGGAGTGGAATTAATGCCAAAGAGGGTAAAGTTGCTGATATGTTATCCCAAAATATTGTTGAACCAGTTGTGGTGAAAGAACAGATAATCAAATCTGCAACAGAAGCTGCATGTATGATTCTTAGGATTGATGATGTAATTGCAATCTCCGGTGGTTCCGGTGGTGGTATGCCTCCAGGTATGCCTCCAATGGGATAAATTTTTCAAAAAGCGGTCCTTTACAACAAAAAATCCTACATACAAAATGACAATTCTTGTAATGGCTGGCTATGACTGCAAAAATTTTGTAGGTTGCGAATAGAACCACTTTTCATATAACTCATTACTAATTTTTAGATATAAGATCCACTGAGAACTTATCTATTGTTCATTTTCTTACATTACATGAATAAAATTGGTATTGATTTAGGTGGAACCAAAATTGAAGGAATACTCACTGATGAAAATTATCGAAGTATTAAACGAAAACGTATTACAACAAATCAAGATAATGGATATAATTCAATTCTGGATTCGATTAAAAATTTAATACTTGAACTTACTCAAGAATCAAATCAAAAAGTATCTATAGGAATTTGTACGCCTGGTGCATTATCTATTGATTCTGGATTAATAAAAAATAGCAATACACAGTGTCTTATTGGTAAAGATATTCAAAATGACTTGAAGAATCTTCTAAATTATGATATATCTATTGAAAATGATGCCAATTGTTTTGCATTAGCAGAAGCAAAATTAGGTGCAGGAAAAGACCACAATTTTGTATTTGGTGTTATAATGGGAACAGGAGTTGGAGGTGGAATAATCATAGATGGGAAGATTCATCATGGAAGATCAAATATTGCTGGAGAGTGGGGTCATCACTGTCTTCATGTTAATGGGAACAGATGTTATTGTGGAAATAAAGGATGTGTTGAAACATACATCAGTGGTCCTGCACTGGAAAAAAATTGGCATCAATTATCTGGTTTAAATCAATCATTACTTGAAATTATTAAAAACTCAAATAATCCAAGTTTTGCTAATTGGAAAAAAATATTCCTTGATAATTTTGCATTATCATTGTCTAACGTAATTGATATCTTAGATCCTGATATGATTATTTTAGGAGGAGGACTTTCAAACATTAACTTTCTATATGATGAAGGAAAAAATGCTGTTTATGAAAAAGTATTCAGTGATACAATTAATACACCAATTGTAAGAAACCAACTTGGCGATTCAGCAGGTGTATTTGGTGCTTGTTTACTATGATCTATTGAGGTTCAATAGTGGCAGGTGGCTTACTTGAAATCACATATGAAACCCATGTTACCTCATCAATCTCATTAGTAATTCTATTACTGATTTTTTCTAAAACTCCATCTGGAAGTCTAGTCCAATCTGCAGTCATTGCATCAATGGAATCTACAACTCGAACCGTAACAATTCTTCCGTACTTGCGTTCATCTCCTACTACTCCTACTGCTTTATCATCTCCAACTGCCGCATATGCTTGCCAAACTTTGTCATAAACTCCTGCATCCCATAACTCATCTTCAACAATCTTACTTGCTTTTCTACAAATTGCTAACTTTGAAGGAGTGATTTCTCCAATAATTCGCACAGATAATCCTGGTCCTGGAAATGGATGTCTTTTTAGTAGTTTTTCTGGAACTTCTAAAATTCTAGCAACATCTCTTACTTCATCTTTGTATAACTCTCTTAATGGTTCCAAAATTTTTAGATTTAACCAATCTGGTAATCCTCCAACATTGTGATGAGATTTTATAACTGCTGCAGGACCTTTTGATACTCCACTTTCAATTACGTCTGGATAAAGTGTACCTTGTGCTAACCATTTGAATGGGCCTTTGTCTTTTGCAAAATCTGAAAATACCCGAATAAATTCTTCTCCTACAATCTTTCTTTTCTGTTCAGGATCTGTAACTCCTTTTAATTCTGAAAGAAATTTTCCACCAGCATCAATTCTATGAAAATTCAACGAAAAATTATTTTTAAACATGTCCTCAATTTCTTTAGATTCATTCAATCTCAACAATCCATTATCTACAAAGACACCTGTCAGCCGATTTCCTATTGCTTTGTGTATTAGTAATGCCGCAACTGTTGAATCAATTCCTCCACTTACTCCACATAACACATTTCCTTCAATTTCTGAAATTTCTTTGACTGTTTTATCTACAAAACCTTCCATTGTCCACTCTTGTTTAGCTTTACAAACATTCATTACAAAATTTTTCAAAATATCAGTTCCTCGTTCTGTATGAACTACTTCTGGATGGAATTGAATACCAAATACAGTTCTATCTGTATTTGCAATTGCAGCTGCATGTGAATTTTCTGTATGACCTATAACTTCAAAATTCGATGGAATTTCTTCAGCTTCATCCCCGTGACTCATCCATGCACGAATTGATTCGCCAATGTCATCGAATAATTCTGAATTTTTATACATAGAAAGAAGGGATGAACCATATTCTTTGTTTGCACGTTTTACTTTACCTCCAAATTTATTTACAATTAATTGATGACCATAACAAATTCCTAATAATGGTAAATCAAGATTAAATAATTCTTCATCTGGTCTTGGTGCATTCTCATTATATACGCTTGACGGTCCACCTGAAAAAATTATTCCTTTTGGATTCATTTTTTTTAATTCCTCAGGTGATATATCATACGGAACTAATTCTGCATAAACTGAAAACTCTCTAATTCTTCTACAAATTAAATGACTATACTGAGAACCAAAATCTAAAACAATTATTTTTTCCATCTTCTTACTTCACTGAATTTTCTAACATTCTTGTGAGTGACCATGTAGCTGTATTGATTATTTCATCTAATCTCTCTTTTTGTCTATAATTTTTAATAATTATTTCTCTGATTGATTGTCCATTTTTATTAATCACGCAATCAATCATTGAACTCTCATCAATTTTTCCATCTTTGACATCCACACTATCAGTTTTTTTCATTTCTCCAATAATTCTTTCAATAAAAAATGATCTAAGCGGTGGTATTTCATCAGTGAGGCCAATTCCTTCACTTAAGATTATGGAAATCTGTTCGGGAGTGACAAATGCATTGGCAATAATCTCATTACCATTATTTTTTTTAATAGGTATTGGTGTTGACATATTTTCTTTTTCTACTTTGATCTCTTGACTTGTTTCTAATTTCCTTGGCAATGAAGATGCTTTGGTGAAACTTGATCCTTTTAGAATCACATCCAGTATTTCCAAATTTTTCTCTAGAAAGTCTAATTCTTCTTGGTGTTTTGCCATTTTTTCTATAATTGATTCTTTTAATTCTAATATTTTCTGGATCTGGTCATCAGTGTACTGCATAATTAATAGAAAACTCATTCGGTATTAAAACGCATTCTAAAAGTTTTCAACACACTCTAGGTCAATCAATCTAATCATTTTGTAGCCTTTCAGCTTCTTCGTTGAATACAAATCTGCTTTTGATTTAGTTCCAAACCATTCTGTAATACTTTTTCCAACTCTCAATTTTTTTAATTTCATTTTACGATTAATAATTTTACGTTTTGAATACTCTCCAATTTCTTGACCAAAATCCATCCCAATTAAAACAATTTTGTTTGCATTGAAATATTCTGCAAAAAATATACATCTATCTCCATCTGTAAATCCTCCAAAATTTTCCATTTTTCCAAATTTTTCTGTTTGTGTACTGCCTACTACATTTGACAATTCTTTTACAATTTCTATTTTATCATAATTATCTCCATGAGCATGAACTAAAATTGGAATTTCTGTCTGTCCAATTTTTTTGATACTATCTAAATCTCCGTCAAGGTCCGTGACTAAAATATCAGGTTTGATATTTTTTTCTAACATTGCCCTTACTGCACCATCCGCAACAATTTTTGTAACATTTTTACATTTTTTGATATATGTTAAGGATTTTGATAATGATGGTCCTGCACCAATAATGAACACCGTTTTCCCTTCAATCATATTTTGTAATATTCTCTTTGGAAATTTCTTTTTTAATAATGAATTTAATTTCTTAGCAGATAAGTAATCATCTTTTTCTGAATATCCAAACTCTTTTCTTATTTCTTTAAATTTAATTTTCCATCCATGTATTGTCATATCACTCAAATAGATTACCTTATCATAAATGATATGACGAAATTAGGAAATCTTGTAGTTGGTAGAAAAAATGAGATCACCATTATGGGAATTTTAAACATTAGTCCTGAATCATTTTATAAAAAATCTATAAAATCAACAAAATCAGAAATATCAAAATATCTGTCAGAAATAGAAGAAAATGGTGCTAATATTATTGATATTGGAGGAATGTCAACTGCACCATATCTAAAAACAATTGTGTCTGAAAAAACTGAATCCGAACGAATAACAAAAACCATCAAAATTATACAAAACTTATCTAACATTCCAATTTCTATTGATACTTGTCGAGCATCAGTTGCAAAGGATGCACTTGAATTGGGAGTTGATGTGATTAATGATATCTCTGGCCTAAAGTATGATGTCAATATGCCAAAAATTATCGAAAAATATGGTTCATCTGTAATTTTATGTTCATACAGTAAAGAACTTGTAAAAGGTAATTTGATATCTGCAACAAAAAAACTTTTGAATGAAAGTATAATGATTGCCAAAAATGCAGAAATATCCAAAGATAAGATTGTAGTCGATCCAGCTATTGGTTTCTTTAGACGATCTTCTAATGTAAAAAATAAACTTCCATATACAAAAATTAACTCTGATTGGGTTAAGCGAGACATTGAAATCATTAAAAAATTAAAACTTTTAAAAACAAATTTTCCAATTTTAGTTTCTATTTCTAATAAATCCTTTTTAGGAAAACTACTTGGAAAAGAAAATCCAGATGATCGAAGTACTGGAACTGCAATTGCTGAAATGTTATCAATAATTAATGGTGCATCAATAATTCGAACTCATAATCCAAAAATTACCTCTGATGTTATCAAAATGACAAATTCCCTCATAAAAAAATCCAAGAAAGGCTTATAACAGATTTTTTGTCTCTGGTAAAAGGTTCATTTGACAATAAGAGAAGGATTCACTTTTGATGATGTTCTACTTGTACCCAAATTTTCAGATATAACCAGTCGTTCACAAACAAATCTCTCTACAAATCTTTCTCGAAATATCAAACTCAATATTCCTTTAGTTAGTGCAAACATGGACACTGTAACAGAATCTACTATGGCTACAACAATGGCTAGACAAGGTGGAATTGGAATTATTCATAGATTTTTGACAATAGAAGAAGAAGCAAATCAAGTTCTAAAAGTCAAACGTTCTGGAAGTGTAATGATTGATAATCCATATCAAATCTCTTCTGGAAAATCTATTGAACAAGCTATTGATTTAATGAGTGAAAAAGAGGTATCTGGATTATTAGTTGTTGACTCTGATTCTAAACTTGTTGGTATTTTAACTGAACGTGATGTACTTTTTGAATCAATCACTTCCAAGAAATCTGTGTCTGAACTAATGACTAAAGATGTAATTTCTGCAAAAGGAAATACATCATTAGACGATGCAAAAGATATTCTAAAAAGTCATAGAATTGAAAAGTTACCTCTTGTTAATGATAAAAACCAAATTGTTGGACTTTATACCACACAAGACATAATCAATATTGAGAATTTTCCAAATGCCTCAAAAGATAAGAAAGGTAGACCCCTTGTTGGTGCTGCAGTTGGTGTAAAAGGTGACTTTTTGGATAGAACTGAAGCGTTACTTGCAGCTGGAGTAGATGCAATTGTTGTCGATATTGCACATGGTCATAGTGAAAATGCAATTAGTACTGTGAAAAATATTAAAAAAGCATTTCCTGATTGTGAATTAATTGCTGGAAATGTAGCAACTGCTCAAGGTACTGAAGATTTGATCAAGGCAGGAGTTGATGCTGTGAAAGTTGGTGTTGGTTCTGGTTCTATTTGTATTACTAGAGTCATTACTGGTTCAGGTGTTCCGCAATTAACTGCTGTAATGGATTGTGCAGAAATTGGTAAACAATATGATATTCCAATTATTTCTGATGGTGGAACAAGAACCTCTGGTGATGCAACAAAGGCTTTAGCTGCAGGTGCTTCATCTGTTATGCTTGGAAGTATGCTTGGTGGAACTGATGAAAGTCCAGGTTCTACAATCACAAAAAATGGAAAACGATACAAGTTTTACAGTGGCATGGCATCATTAGGTGCTGCTCGAAGAAGAAAATCAAAAGAAAATGTACCGAGTGATATTGATGATGATCTTAATGATTATGTTGCTGAAGGTGTAGAGGCTATGGTTCCTTACAAGGGCTCTGTAACTGATATTCTTGTACAAATTACTGGTGGAATACGTTCTGGTTTGAGTTACTGTGGAGGACATACAATACAACAAATGCAGACTAATGCTGAATTTATTAAAATGTCACGAGCTGGATTTGCAGAAAGTCAACCACATGACGTTGATGTGGTATAGCTAATCTTTTATTGATTTAAAATTCAGATTTGATATGTTAAATAAATTTACAATAATCGGTCTTATCATTGGAAGTGTAATTTCAATTCTTGGTACATCATCAATGATTGATTCTCTTAGCAATCCAAATGAAGTACAAGAAGACTCTGCAATATTTGGGGTTGGCGATTTAGATAAAATCACCTTTAACGCTCCTGAAAATTCATTACAATCGTTGACTGTAATTGGAGATTCATTTGATATTAAAATCACGACTCCTGATTCGAGTAATGATATAGATGCAAGTTTTAAAGACAAAGTAAGCTTTTCATGGACTTCAATTAATTCAGGAGAAACAATAATCATGATACAAAATACTGGTGATTCTGAATTTACTGAAAATTATAGGTTTGAATTACAACAAGACCCATTATTTTTTACTTATTCAATTCTAGTAATTATTGCAGGAATTGTGATAATTGGATTTAGTGCTGGGTTTAGTGCAAAAAAACCAAAAGGATTCTAATCTAAATCTGAAATTGGGTATGATCCAATTACTTTAAGAAATAAAGTATTTTTAGAAATTGTATCCAATACAGATTTAATTTTTGAATTTGAATAATGTCCTAGAAAATCTACGAAGAAATTGTATTCCCAATTTGTATTTTTATTAGGTCTAGATTCAATTTTTGTTAGATTGATATCATTATCATTAAATTCTTTCAATATTTGATGCAATGCTCCTGGTTCGTGTTTTACTGAAAAAATAATTGAGGTTTTATCATTTCCAGTCTCGGTAGTATTTTCTCTTGAAAATATCAAAAAGCGTGTAAAGTTATTTGAATTATTAGCAATTCCTTCTTTGATTATAGGAACATCATACAAACTACTTGCAAGGCTACTTGCTATTGCTGCACAATTGCCATCAAGGTCTTTTATGATCTCAACACTTCCTGCTGTATCATATGTTGGAACAGTTTTCAAATTATGGTCTTTAATAAAATCACTGCATTGTCCTAATGCTTGTGGGTGTGAATACACCTTTGTTACGTCGTCCAATTTACCTCTACCAATTAAACAATGTTCCACTTTAAGATACACTTCTCCTATTGAATGTAGATTTGTTTTTACAATTTCATCAATGCTCTGTCCAACTGTACCTTCAATGGAATTTTCTACAGGCAAAATAGAATAGTTGACATCAGATGATGTTCTTTCTTCTTCAGCAGAATTTAGTGCGTCTTCAAATGAATCAGTTCCAATTGTATCTATTTCTTCTCCGAAAAATTTCTTTGCAGCATTTTGGCTATATGCTCCCGGTACACCTTGATATGATACTTTCTTCATCTTAATTTTTAGTCAAAAACTCAGATTTTCCAAAATCTAAGGATAATTTTCTATCATCAATCCATCCACAATCTTTACATTTTACTGCATCTCTCATTTTTACAACAGTACCGAAACATTTTCTACATTTTGTAAATAACACTCCAAGTTCTTGTGAATCAATACTTGCATGAATGGTTCCATTTATGTGATTTATTATTTCAACTTTAACAACATCTTTAGCTAACGCGATATTCTTTTTTCTAATATGTCTTGTAACACAAATACATTCCAAATCTGCAACTACTTTTTCACCGTTGATGTATTTTATCATTATAGCAATCATTGATGGTAAATTTGCTTCAACTACTCCAATTATAACATCTCCAACTTTTGGAACTGTTATCTGTGTTTGACTATTTATTGATGCAATTTTCTCAGTAGAATCTAAATTGATATCACCAATTGTTGTTGCTCTTATCAAATCATTATCTTCAAACGTATTATCTCCTGGAAGATATTCTTCAATTGATGCAATTTTCTCACCAGGAATTTTTTGATCTTTATTCATGTATAATCCAATAAAATTTTGTTATTAATTGTTTTTAGGCTTTCACATAATTGATTAACCACCAGAATTTTATCATAATATGGCTGAGCAAATATTCAGTAGATTAGTCACGTATGCGGTTTTTTTGTTCACACTTGGTATAATTGGTATTAGTATTATCTCAATATCATTTCCTGCGCTTATAATTACAAGCACATATGACTTTCCTCTAGAAGTTGATCCATTTGAAGCTAGTCCATGGCTAATTCCAATTATTATCTCAACTACTATCTTACTTACGATTAGTTTTCTCTATCTAAGAAAAAAATTACCATCTCCAATTTACCGTCTAATAGAATATTTGTTAAATTTTGAAATCTCAAAAAAAGTTGCCATAATAATCGGATTAGTAATTTTATTTATTTACATTGGATTATCTATACCTGAACTTTTAATTGATGAGCGCGATCAATGGTCTGATTATGTAATTCTCGAATCTGCATTAGAAATTTGGCCTTCTACAGATAGTTTTAGTGTGTACATCAAAGAACAAAATACACGATATGTTCGTATGATTCTACTTGATTTTTCACAGGAATTTTTTCAAAATATAAAGATTCTTCCGTTCACAGCAAGTATACTTACTGTTATATTTACAGCATTAATTGCAGTACAAATTTCAAAGAAACGTTTGGCTGGAATTATTGCAATGATAGTTTTACTTCAGAGTGTCACTTTCACGGATTTTGATACAGTAGCTGTCTATGAAAATTTCTGGGTTTTGTTTTATCTCATCTCATTATACTTAATAAATAAAAAATGGCGGCATGCATCACCAATAGTATTTTTAGTATCAGTTTTCACAAAAGCATTTACTGCAACATATTTTTGGATGAATTTATTCTTCATATATCGGTCAGAAATATCAAAAAAATCAAAAATTATTCTTTTTGGATCCTATGCTGCTGTTATTGGTATTATGTACTGGATTTTTGAAAGTGGCAGAAGTATAATTTATGATGATATAGTAAGATATGATTTTGATGCATTTTTAGATGGATTTACCGGATGGGGCAATGCAATGCAATTGGATCCATTCGTTATATTATGTATTTTACCACTTACAGTTGGGCTATTCATCAAATCATTGAAAGGATTAAAACAAGCAGATTCAATCTTATTAATTCTTGCAGGTTCAATTCTTGCAGGTCCTTTAATTTCTTTAATAACTGATTTCTATTTTATTTTGCCTTATCGTTTTATTCCATTTATAATATTTGTAGCAATAGGTATAGGAGTTATTTTCTCAAGAAAAACTAATCTTGAGTGAAAATATTCCAAAATATCGTTACTTCGTATTCAGATCTTATTATCTCAGCATGATTTAAACCACGCAAAACTGTATGTTCTATTCCTTCATTATCTGTCACACCTAATATTGTTGAAAATACTCTGTGATACCAATTACATTTATCATTGAAACCTGGAACATCAAATACTACTTCAGTACATTTCTGTTTAGAATATTCTACCTTGACATTGTATAAATTTACATTTTTATCATTAAGTTTTCCTTGTTTAATCAAATACTCTGGTTTTGAATTTAAGAAATTATCTAGAATAGAATTATCCAAATATCTAGTAGCTTCAGTTTTTGATAAGCTGATTAATTCACCATTTTCATTTCTGATTATAGTTACTGCTGATGCTCTATATTTTGAATCTTCTATATCCTTCAATTGTCCTACATATGCCTCAGTATACAATGTCTGAGCAAATACATTTGTTCCAGAAATAGGTATTATCAAAATCATGAGAATTAAAAAATAACATAATTTTTTCATATTATATCTATAACCAGTGTGGTATTTCCAAGTAATTATCTAATCTTTCATTTTTTAATATTTTCAATAACGCATTAGCTTGTGGTGTTGATAACATAGGCTTATCAAATTCATTATCTGTTGAAATTCTCGGACATGCAACTTGAATAAATGCATCAATTCCTGTGAAGTTCTTTAATCTATCACTAGTAATGTCTGTCAATGCTAATAATTGAACTTCTTTACCTCTAGCTTCTAGTTCTTTTTTGAACTTTAAGGCTGTGACTTTTGCAAATTGACCCTCTTTAAGACCGACAATTACACCAAAAACTTTTGCTTCTGTTGCTTTGAAAATTTTTAGAGTAGCCTTTTTTTCTAATTTTTCTGCAAAGTTAGTAACATCTCTCACTTCATTGAAATAAGGATCTAAAATGTAAGTTGTTACCTTGGTTGATATTGCAACTCCTGCAGCATGAAAGTTACTTTGTCCTAAAAATAAATTTGCATCAACTTCTTCTTTAATTTCCATTGCAGGATAAAACTCACATCCAAAAACTTGTCCATCATTTAATTGTCCTTTCCCTTTTCCAATTTTTACTGTAATTCCTCCTTCTTCTAGTTTTTTCCTGACAGGTTCAACTTGATGAAGATGCTGACTGTCTGTAATCAATGAAATTGTTTTCCCTTTCAAAATTTCTATTGCTTTTGGTATTACTATATCAAAAGGTACATCATCAAATGCATCAATCATAATTACATTATCTTGTTCTCCAGGAAATGTTTCAAGTTTGTTTGTATGGCCTATGTTGAATAAAATCTCTGCACCTAAGACTTTTGCACCATTTGAATTAAGATCACACGTCCCCCAAGTTGTATCTGCCAAAACAAATGCAGGAATATCAAATTTTTTTGTAATATTTTTAGCAGTTTGCTGAACCTGAGGTAACATCCCATCTGGAGCATTTAATGCAACTGTGACTGGTCTTCTTTGAGATATTATCTCAAAAATTTTCTTTTCATCAATAACTATCATTTGTTCTAAACAGTGTTATTTTGAATTTAAACCAAACTCTTTGGCAAATCACTAAAATTCCTATATTTTGTAGGTAAGACATGTCTAAACAAATACTTCACATTGGTATTGATGACACTGATTCACCTAAAGGCATGTGTACCACATTTTTAGCTTACAAAATTATTAGCAGATTGAAAAAAGAAAATGTAGATTTCCTCGATTTTCCAAATTTAGTCAGATTTAATCCTAACATTCCTTGGAAAACAAGAGGTAATGGAGCTGTTGGAATCAAAATCTCTACTACTAATCCTAAAAAAATTAAAAATCTTGTAAAAAAATTTGTTAAACAATATTCTGATGTAAAAAATGGAGCAAATCCAGGTCTTGTTTTCTGTCAAGATGAAAATATCCCTAATGAATTTTCAAAACTAAGTTCAGATGCAATGTGGAAATTAATTAATAGAAATGAAGCTAAAAAAATTCTTTCGAAACACAATCTTGATTTTTTCTATCTTGGAAATGGGCAAGGATTAGTTGGTGCTAGTAGTGTTTTAGGTTATAATTTTGAAGATGAAACATACGAGTTACTTTCTTATCGTAAATCATCTCAATTTGGAAAAAAACGATTTTTGGATAAATCTAAGGTGAAAGAGATGCAAGAAAAAACATATCCAAATACATTCAATAGCTTTGATTTAAAGAAAAATAAAGTTCTACTAATGCCACATGGTCCTGATCCTGTTTTTTATGGAGTTCGTGGAGAAGATTCAATGACATTAATCTCTGCATCAAAAATGATTAAACCAAAAGAAAAACTTGATGGATATCTTATCTTTAAATCAAATCAAGGAACAGGCGATCATTTAAAAAATAAAATTGATGTAAATACTTTCTTACCTTATACATCTGGAACACTACAAGGTGTTGTTAATACAAAACCTATTGTTACCAATGGCGGTCATGTATTTTTTTCAATGATTGTAAATAATGTAAAAATTCATTGTGCAGTCTATAAACCAACACGAATAACTGATATTGCAAAAGAATTGATTATTGGTGATACCATTAAAGTTGGTGGTGGTGTTAGAAAAGCAACAAAAATCCATCCAAGAATTTTAAATATTGAATTTATTCAAATTCTAAAACTTGAAAAAAAATCTAAATTAATAAATCCATTTTGTAAAAAATGTAAAAAACACATGAAATCAAAGGGTAAAAATCAAGGATTCCAATGTGTCAGATGCAAAAAAACGTCTACTCATAAAAACCGTCAATTCATTACACGTTTAGTTAAAGAACAAATCTACATACCTGATGTCTCTGCTCATCGTCATCTTACAAAACCTGTTCAACGTATGAAACAAAAATCAAAATCTGAAAAATTCAATCCAAAATCCTTGTGGATCACTAATTTTTAGAATCATAATAGCGGGGAGTAGATTTGAACTACTGATTTTCGGGTTATGAGCCCGACGGGATGACCTGACTTCCCCACCCCGCTGAACAAAAATTCCTTATGAGGTATATACGCGTTTCAAATTCGGAAATGAATAAAAGGATTCTAGCCAATTTTTTAACATGCTTAGAAAATTCCAAATTGTTGGTATTGCAGGTGCTTTGATATTCTCTGCTATAATTTTGACCGATACAATACCTTCAAATCCTCCACCTCTTCCTGAACCTACCACTAACAATCTTACAACAGAGTCTGTAGAAATTGTAGCAACAAATTTTGATAGGCCATGGTCAATTGCTTTTGCTGATGAAAGAATATTTGTCTCAGAAAAATCTGGAAAAATTCGTGTAGTAACATCATCACTACTGGATTCTCCTTTAATCACTTTACGTACTCCTGAAATTTTTGGCGGTGGATTACTTGGAATAACAACTCATCCTAATTTTTCAAATAATCATTTTCTTTATGCATATTATACATATGAAGAAAATGAAAAACTATGGAATAAGATAATTAGAATTACTGAAGCATCAAACAAAGCTATTGAAGTTATTACTATTATGGATAAAATTCCTGGTTCAGCATTTAGTAATGGTGGAGTAATAAAATTTGGTCCTGATAAAAAATTATATGTAGGAACAGGTTCAGTGTCTGATTTTTCAAATGAATCACAAAGTTTTGATTCTCTTACTGGAAAAATTCTTCGATTAAATGATGATGGCACAATACCTTTTGATAATCCGTTTGAAGAATCATATGTATTTACACTTGGACATCGAAATCCAACAGGCTTTGCATGGAATAATGAAGGACAAATGTACGCTACTGAATCTGGTCCGACAAAAAATGATGAAATAAACTTGATAATTGCAGGTTCTAACTATGGTTGGCCTGAAGTTCAGTGTTACTCAAACAATGATAATTTTGTAAATCCTCTAAAATGTTTTGATCCTGGATTAGAACCTGGTGGGATTATCTTCTATTCTGGAGATAAGCTTGATATTGATAATAAAATGATTCTTGCATCACAAAAAGCAACAAATTTGTTCAAAGTTGAAATTAATGATGACAATGTAACTCTTGAACGTATTTTGAGTGGTGTAGGTAGAATTAGAGATGTGGCACAGGGTCCTGACGGCTATGTATACATTATAACCACAAATACAGATGGAAAAGCATTTCCCGCACCTGATGATGACAAACTATTGAGGATATTGAAATAAAATGACTGATTCATCTATTCCTAAATTCTTTGAAAAATCTCATGAGGAAAAACTGGATATTATCTGTAATTTTTCGGATCTTAATAATGATGAATTAAATCATCTCAAAAATGCAACTGGTGGAATAGACTTTGAACATGCAAATAAAATGATTGAAAATGCAATTGGTACATTTTCCCTTCCACTTGGGATCGCGACAAATTTCAAAATAAATGATAATGATTATCTTATTCCTATGGTAATCGAAGAACCTTCTGTAATTGCTGCTGCATCAAAAGCTGCAAAAATTGCCAAACTTCATGGCGGTTTTACTGCAAGTGTTGAAGGAAATATTAGCATTGGACAAATTCAAGTATTAGATGTAAATATTCAAGAATCAATTTCTGTTATAAACTCTAATTCAAATGAGATTATTGAATTAGCAAATTCTGCAAGTAAAACATTACCAAAATTAGGTAAAGGTGCAAAAGAAGTACAGTGTAAAGAAATCAAAACTTCATCATCATCTATGTTGATTGTAGAATTAATGATTGATGTAGGTGATGCAATGGGTGCTAATGTTACTAATACAATGTGTGAAATTGTTGCACCATTAATTGAAAAAATCACAGGCGGAAAAACACTATTAAGAATTCTTTCTAATTACTCGACAAAACGAATGGTCTCTGTTTCTGCAATATTTGATAAAGATGCTGTCGGTGGAGAACAAGTTGTTAATGACATAATTTCTGCATTTGAGTTTGCTGATAATGATGTTTATCGTGCTGTTACACATAACAAAGGAGTAATGAATGGAACAATTTCTGTTGCAAATGCAACTGGACAAGACAGTAGAGCTATAGAAGCTGCTGCACATGCGTATGCATCACATACTGGAAAATATCGTTCATTAACTAAATGGGGAAAAGATGATTCTGGAAATTTGGTAGGTAATTTTGAGATTCCATTATCAGTTGGAATTGTTGGTGGAGTAACAAATGATCATCCTATAGCAAAAATTTGCACCAAAATTTTGAAATTACAAAATGTGCAGGAATTAGCTTGTATAATGGCTGCAACTGGATTGGCACAGAATTTTGCTGCAATGCGTGCATTAGTTACCGAAGGAATTCAGAAAGGACACATGAAATTACACGCTCGAAAACAAGCAAGTAATTCCTAACAAAATACACAAAGAAAATTTTCTACGTGTTTTAACCACCCATTATATTACGTATAGTTGTTCGTATAGAAATGTCCAAAGTAAAATTCGCAATCCCAAAAGGTAGTCTGGAAGAAGCTACATTCAAGCTTCTTGAAAACTCATGGACTAAAGTTAGTAGAAAGAGTAGAACTTATCGTGTTTTTCTAGATGATCCTGAAATTATGGTTAAAATGCTTAGACCTCAAGAGATACCTAATCTTGTTGCTGATGGATTGTATGACGTTGGTATTACGGGAAAAGATTGGATTAATGAAACTAAATCAGATGTTAATCCTTTACTTGATCTTGAGTATGGAAAAATCAAATTAGTAATTGCAATCCCAGACACACTAAAATTCAAAAATTTTGATCAAATGATTTCAGAATATGCTAAAAAGAAAAAAATTCTTCGTTTGTCTTCAGAATATCTAACAAATGCTTCAAAATTCATTAAGAGTTGCAAGTCATACAAAAAAGCATTCGGAAATAAAGATCCAATGATTATCACTCCTTGGCTGAGAGTTGGAACCAACAAAAATGTCCAAATCCACTTATCATTTGGTGCTACAGAAGCAAAGCCTCCAGAAGATGTAGATGCAATCATGGATGTTACAGAAACTGGAACAACTCTAAAGCAAAATGGACTTAAAATTATAGATATTGTAATGACGTCTAGTGCACATTTAATTGCAAACAAACAATCTCTAAAAGATAATAGCAAACGTGAAAAAATCTTTGATATTGTAACTTTGATGAGTGGTGCAGTTCAAGGAAAAAAATACTTACACTTGTATCTTAACATCAAAGAAAATAATTTGAAAAAGCTTCTCAAGGAACTTCCTTCGCTAAAAAAACCTACTGTTAGTCCATTAAGTGAAAAAGGTTGGGTCGGTGTAAACACTGTAATCCTAAAAACTGATTTCCACAAACTAATACCAAAACTTAGAAAGATTGCTCAAGGAATAGTTGTACATGAACCACGGCAAATTCTTCAATTAGAGGAGATAAAGCGTGACGAAGAGAATTGATCAAGATATTACAGGTTAGTAATGTTGACAGTTTTGTAGAATCCAGACGTCAAAAAACCTCACAAAAAGATAGGAAAATCGTACAATCAATCTTAGACGATGTTAGAAAGAATGGTGACTCTGCTGTCAAAAAATACGAGCAAAAATTCAATGGCAAAAAAACAACACAATTACGTGTAAGCAAGCAGAATTCAAAAAATGCAAAGATCACTGATGCAGAATTCGCCGCATTACAATTATCTGCAATACGACTCTCAAAAGCACAAAGAATTCTAAACAAGAGATTACTTCAATCTGTCAAGAAAATTCCAAATATTTCATTTATTCCTATTCCAAGTGTGGGTTGTTACATACCTGGAGGTCAAGCTAGATATCCAAGTTCAGCAATAATGTCTGTAATTACTGCTGCTGAAGCTGGAGTTAAGAGAATCGTAGTTGTTTCTCCTCCTAATTCTGATGGAAAAATTGATCCAATGACAATTACTGTTGCACAAAATTGTGGTGCAGAAATTTACAAAGTAGGTGGAGCCCAAGCAATTGCTGCACTTGCATATGGAACAAAATCCATACCAAAAGTCGATAAAATTGTTGGACCTGGAGGAAAATTCGTTAGTATTGCCAAGGCAATTGTAAGCGAAGAAACTTCCATTGATATGATTGCAGGACCAACCGAACTTGGAATTATAGTAGACTCGAGTACTAATCCTGAATTAGTTGCATATGATCTTGTGTCTCAAGCAGAGCACAGTAATGATACGATGTGTTTTGTTATTACAACATCAAAATCTAAGGCATCTCAAATTCAAAAATCACTTGAAAATTTAATTCCAAATGTAGAGAGAAGTTCTATTGTAAAACAAAGCATATCAAAGAATGGATTCATTGCAGTTTGTAAGAATCAAAATGATGTAATTGAATTAGCAAATAAAATTGCACCAGAACACATGGAATTAATGGTGAAAGGTGCAAAAGCATTATCCAAAAAGATTACTGGTCCTGGTCTAGTCTTAATTGGAAATAATACCCCATCATCTGCTAGTGATTATCTCTTAGGTACAAATCACATACTTCCAACTAATGGCTTTGGTAGAACTAGAGGTGGATTATCAGTATTGGACTTTTTAAAATTACAAACCATTGTAGAGACTAAAAAATCTGATCTAAGTGAAATTTCTGATAACTTAAAAATACTTACTGATGCAGAAGGATTACCGAATCACTACAAAGCTTTGGAAAGGAGATTAAAATGAATAAAAAATTTAAAAAGAGATTAAATGAATTAGGAAAACTTTCTGGATATCAAAAACCAACTAAAATTGATGATGTATTGAAACTAGATTCAAATGAAAATCTTGCAATTAAAAAAGAATTTCAAACTGAACTAATTCGCGAAGCTCAAAAACGTATTGATATTCGAACATATCCTCTTGGTGGGACTGAAAATTTTATTAATTCACTTGCAAAATATTTGAAAGTACAGAAAAATATGATTTCAGTTGGAAATGGTTCTGATCAAATCCTTGATTTAATTCTAGCAAATCTTTGTACAAAGTCAACAAAAATCTTAACATCTGATCCTACTTTTGGATTCTTTGAAGAAAGATGCAAACTCTACTCAATAAATCGAGTTAAAATCCCATTTTCAAAAAATATGGATTTACGTATAGAAGATTTCATTAAAAAAGCAAAATCTGTAGATATGATTTATCTTGATTCTCCAAACAATCCTACCGGTTTCCAATTTTCTAATAAAGACTTAGAAAAATTAATCAAATCTTTCTCAGGTCCTATAATAATTGATGAGGCATATGGTGAATTCTCAAATTCATCTGTTCTTAGTTTAGTAAAGAAATATTCTAATGTAATTTTAGTAAAAACTCTATCCAAAGCATTTGGGTTGGCTGGATTACGAATTGGATACATGATTACAGACAAAAAATTAACTGAAGTTTTTTCAAATGTAATCCAATATCCATATCCACTAAATACTCTCGCTATTGAATGTGGAATTTTAGCAATAGAGAAATCAAAACAAATCATATCCATTTTTGAAACTATCAAAAAACAAAGGGCAAGAATAATACAAAATTTAAAAAAATACGATGCATTTGATGTCTTTGATTCTAATGCAAATTTTGTATTATTTGATGCTAAAGGTGCTGATACACGAGTGTATAATGCACTAATTGAACAAGGAATATCTATTAGAAAACTTGGAAAATTAGCATCACACAAAGGATGTTTACGTGTAACAATTGGAACTCCTGATATGAACTCAAAATTCTTACTAGCAATACGTGATCTTTTAGAATGACCAAAGAAATTTTTATTTCTGATGATATAATTCAGAAAATACCTAAGTTTGATGCAATCATTTTTGATTGTGATGGTGTTTTAGTTGATATACGAAATTCATATGATAACGCAATTAACAAAACAATTTCTGCAATAATGAAAGAATTATTTGATAATGAAGTTGGAGATACTGTCACTTCGAAAATTCACTTTGGTTTAAAAGCGGTTGGTGGATTCAATGATGAGGTTGCAGTAGTTTATGCCATAATCATGACACTGGTTGCATCTAAAAAAACAAATATTGAATTTGAAAAATTAATTATTGATGTAATTAATAATGCTAATGAATCTGGAATAACTTCTATTGATGATTATTTCATTAATCAAAATATAGATTTAAAAGAAATTAAACTAAAACTAGATTATGAAAACTCTCGTAAAGTAAGTTACATACACAGAATTTTTAATCAATTATTTTATGGGTCATCATTATATGAAGAAATTTTTAATGAAAAATCTCAATTTACTGAAACACCATTAATTGATTTAGACAATATTATTCTGGATGATAATCTTATGTCTAAATTAAAAACTAGATTTGGAACTAAAATATCCACAGTTACTGGTAGAGGGAATTTTGCATTTTCATATTCAATGAAAAATTTTCTAGATAATTTTGATATAAAAAATTCTGTATTTTTAGAGGATTGTTCTTTGAAATTAGCAAAACCTAATCCTGAATCTCTAATAGAATCAATTTCTGGAATTAATTCTAAATGTTCTTTATACATTGGTGATTCAATGGAGGATTTGTTGATGGTTGAAAAATGTAAAGAGCATGGTTATGATGTATCATTTTGTGGGATTTATGGCTCAAGTGATGAGCCAGAATTAAAGTATAAATTATTTCAAAAAAATAACGCATCATTTATTCTTGAATCAATCAAGGAACTTCCGAAGGCATTAAATCTGGTATGATGGAAATCAAACAAGTATATCATGAAAGCTAGAAAAACTACAATAAAACGGGAAACCAAGGAGACCAGCGTTTCAGTTACTATTAATCTGGATGGAACTGGAAAAACTACTATCAGTACTGGTATTAAGTTTCTAGATCACTTGATTGGTTCTTTTGGTAAACACTCTATGATGGATTTGGTTGTTAAAGCAAAATCAAAAGATGGAATTGAACATCACTTGATTGAAGATACAGGAATAACAATTGGAAGTGCAATTGATAAAGCATTAGGAAATAGAAGTGGAATAACAAGATTCAGTTTTTCATCTGTACCAATGGATGAGGCTCTTGCTGAAACATCACTTGATTTAGTGAAAAGACAATATCACAAAATAAATCTCTTAATAAAAAGAACAAAGATTGAGGGTATCTCGAAAGAAGATCTTGAACACTTTTTCTTTTCTCTAGCCCAAAACCTCAATTGTTGTATTCACATTACTGTAAAGTATGGAGATAATGATCACCACAAAGTTGAAGCTGCAATAAAATCAATGGCAGTAGCAATAAGAAATGCATCTGTAAATGATCCTAAACAAAAAGGAATACCAAGTACTAAAGGCGCAATGTAATGGTAGATGTTGCAATATTTGACTATGGAGCAGGAAATATCTTTAGTCTAAAGACTGCACTTGAAAAAAATGGTGCTAATGTTGATATTATTACAAGTTTTGATCAATCAAAAAAGTATGATGGTTTATTATTACCAGGTGTAGGAAACTTTGATCCAGCTATACAAAGTATTAGAGATTATTCCGCATTAGGATTTCATGATTTCGTCAAAGATAAACTTCCTGTTCTTGGAATCTGTCTTGGAATGGAAATGTTTTTCCAACAAAGTGAAGAAGGAAAAGAAAAAGGACTTGATGTGATGAATGGTGAAGTTGTATTACTCCCAAGTGATATGAAAATTCCACATATGGGATGGAATAATTTACAAATTACAAAAGAAAGCAAAATTTTAGAAGGTGTAAATAATGATTCATGGGTTTATTTTGTACATTCCTATAGAGCAAAACCAAATGATGAAGATATCATAGTTGCTAATGCCGATTATGGAATCAAAGTTCCTGCAGTTGTAGAAGATAAATTATTCTTTGGAACTCAATTTCACCCTGAAAAATCTGGAAAAATAGGATCATTAATGATCAAAAATTTTCTTAGAGTGTGCAGTAAATGAAAATTATTCCTGCCATTGATCTGATGGATGGTAAGGTTGTACGACTTTACAAAGGTGATCCAAAAAATAAAACAATCTACAGTAATAATCCTGTTGAAATTGCTAAAAAATGGGAATTTTCTGGTGCAGATCTAATACATGTTGTTGATTTAGATGCAACATTGGGTAATGGTGAAAATCTAAAAATAATTAAAGAAATATCTAAAAATGTTTCAATTCCATTACAGGTTGCTGGTGGGTTAAGAAATGAAGAAAAAATTTCAGAGATATTAGATTTTGCACCTCGTGCAGTTATTGGTACAATTGCAATGCAACTAAAAGAAAGCGAACAAGAAAATATTCTAAGCGACTTCATTCAAACATTTGGAAATGAACGTATAGTGATTTCAATTGATCATATGGATGGAAAAATTGTCACTCATGGATGGCAAACTAATACTGGTATTGATCTTTATGATGCAACCGATGAATTTGTAAAATATGGATTTACTGAGTTTCTAACTACTAATGTTTCAAAAGACGGCACTTTAGAAGGTCCTGATATTGAATCATTGAGTAAGATTTGCAAAATACAAAATTGCAATGTAATTGCTAGCGGTGGTATTTCAAAAATGAAGGATGTTGAAGATGTTAAAAAAATGAATCCGTTTGGTGTTATTCTTGGAAAGGCACTTTATGAAGGTCTAGTTTCAATAGAGGAGGCAAAAAAAATTGGTATTAACTAAAAGAATTATTCCATGTTTGGATGTAGCAAACGGTCGTGTTGTAAAAGGATTGAATTTTGAATCAATAAAAGATGCTGGTGATCCTGTACAATTGGCTCAAAAATATAGTAACGAAGGTGCAGATGAGTTAGTCTTTCTGGACATCACTGCATCATCTGAACAACGTGAAACAATCAAATCACTTGTGAAAAAAATTGCAGAAGTAATTGATATTCCATTTACAGTTGGTGGTGGTGTTAAAACATTACAACATGCAAGAGATATTTTACTAAATGGTGCTGATAAAGTTGCGATTAATACTGGTGCCGTGAAAAATCCTGAAGTAATTACCCAATTAATGGAATTATTTGGAAAACAATGTGTAGTAATTGCAATTGATTCTAGACGTAATTATAATATTGAAAAAGGGAAAAACATCTTCTCAGAAAATGAAAAACAATTTTGGTTTGAAGTGTTTATCTATGGGGGTAAAACAGGAACTGGATTAGATGTTATAGATTGGGCTAAAAAAATAGAAGAATTGGGTGCAGGAGAAATATTACTTACCAGTATTGATAGGGATGGAACCAAAGATGGCTATGATACTCTATTGACAAATGAAATTGTTCATGCAGTTGGAATTCCTGTTATTGCATCAGGTGGTTGTGGAAAACCAGAAGATATGATTGATATTTTTAAAAATACTGAAGTTAATGCAGCATTAGCGGCATCAATTTTTCATTATGAGACACATTCTGTAAATCGTGTCAAAGAAATGATTAAAGAAAAAGGAATACCTGTAAGATACTAATTATTTGCCAAGAGATGGTTGCATAATTGGTAACTCTATAGCTTTTGTATCACATTCTAGATAATATTCTTCAGAATGTGGTAGTATCTCGTCCATTACTTGAAAGTTTAATTTTTCCATCGGCAAACTTGCAAACATAACTGTCCATTCTCCAATTAATGCTTCTTTTCCACATAAACCCTCAGAACTCATAGTTTTCATGGTAGTTAATGCCGGTCTAAAGTAATGTTTCGTTGATGATTTTTCATTTCCATCAAATTCCAACTCAAAGTATAATACTCCTTTAGGTGTGAAAAACTGTACACTATCTTTCAACCCCATTGGAATACCTTGAACTTTGATGAAAACATTTTCCCCCAAAAGATATTTGTCCTTGTTAATTGTTAATCCATACAATATTTGTGGATTTTCTGGATAAACTACATGTTTAATATTTTTTTCACCAGTAGCTTGTTTATCACTTGCATAATATTCTTCAGTGCTACTTCTCTGATATGATGATTCATAAATTTGAAAACTCACTGCACCAATAATTACAATAATACCAACTGTTACAGCAATTACGACATTTTTATTCATAATTTTCCTCATTTTTTAATTCTATATAACTTTCTTAGCTAAAATATTACTCATTTTTTATGTATATCATTCTAATTTTATGGACAGAAATTAAGTAATACTTAATCTAATATTAGGATGTCTTATGAATAAATCATATTTAGATCATGATCATGAGTAAGAACCATCTTCAGTGTAGAGAATGTAAGAAAGAGTACGAGCCTACTTTCAAGTACATTTGTGATGAGTGTTTTGGGCCTTTAGATGTGAAATATGATTTTCCATCTGTAACCAAAAACACCTTCAAGGATCGAGAGAAAACATACTGGCGTTATTTTGAATTATTACCAATAGTTGATAAAAATAATATTGTAAGTATTGAGGCAGGAATGACTCCTCTAGTAAAAGCTGAAAAACTTGGAAAGGAATTAGGATTAAATAACCTTTACATAAAAAATGACTCTGTTAATCCAACATTTTCTTTTAAAGATAGACCAGCAGGTGTTGCAATATCAAAAGCAAAAGAATTTGGATTAAAATCAGTTGGTTGTGCATCGACTGGAAACTTAGCATCTGCAACTGCTGCACATGCAGCAAAGGCTGGTATGCCTTGTTACATTTTTGCACCAAGTGATATAGAAACCGCCAAGATTACTCAAGCACTATCATATGGTGCCGAATACATTTCAGTTGATGGCACGTATGATGAAGCAAATAGAATTGCTGCTCAAATTGGTGATAGAAAAGGTGTTGGTGTTGTTAACATTAACATGCGATCATATTATGTTGAAGGCTCTAAGACATTAGCTTATGAAGTTGCAGAGCAATTAGATTGGGATGTTCCAAATCATCTTATAGTTCCTACAGGAAGTGGCGCTATGTTAAATGCAATTTGTAAGGGGTTTGAAGAACTACAAGATGTTTCTTTACTTGATGATCTATCTTCAATGCACATGCATTGTGCACAACCACATGGATGTGCACCAATAGTTGATGCATTTGATAAAAACTCTGATAAAGTAATTCCTGTAGAACAACCTGAAACTGTTGCAAAAAGTTTAGCAATTGGTGATCCTGGTGATGGTCGTTATGTTCTAAAAAGATTAAAACAATACAATGGAATTGCAAAAGAAACAAACGATGAAGAAATTTTAGATGCAATTTTACTTTTAGCAAAAACAGAAGGAATCTTTACAGAACCTGCTGGTGGTGTATCTATTTCTATATTGAAAAAAATGGTTGAAGAAGGGAAAATAGACAAAGATGAAACTACTGTTTGTTATGTTACTGGAAATGGTCTAAAAGCCACCGAATCAATAATGGGTGTATTAAAAAAACCACAAGTAATGCAGGCTGATGTTGCAAAAATCTCAGCAGTAATAGGATGATGATAAAATGACAAAAATTACTTTCACAATTCCCTCAGTTCTTAATGCTGGTGGTGGAGAAAAAAAAACCGAACTAGATGCTTCAACTCTTAAGGAATCTTTTGAAAAAATTTCTGAAATTATGGGTGATGATTTTAAAAGAAAAGTTTTGGAAGCAGATGGTTCTCCTCGTTCATTAATCAATATTTACATTAATGGAAAAAATGCAGCATTTGACAATGGTCTTGATACTCCATTAAATGATAATGATGAGGTTTACATTTTACCTGCAGTTGCTGGTGGTTCAGATTTGTCTGAAAAAGAACTAGATAGATTTTCACGTCAAGTAATGTTAGAACAAATTGGTTATGATGGTCAACTAAAATTAAAAAATTCTAAAGTTTGTGTTGTTGGTGTTGGTGGTTTAGGAAATCCAATAACAACAAGACTTACTGCAATGGGAGTTGGTACACTAAGAATTGTAGATAGAGATGTAATTGAATTATCAAACTTACATAGACAAACAATGTTTGATGAAAACGATGTTGGACAAGTTAAAGTTGAAGTAGCAGAAAAAAAATTAAAAAAACTAAACCCTGAAATAGAAATTGAAGCCTTGCCTATTTCTGTGAATGATTATAATGCTGGTGACATAATTGATGGTTGTGATGTTGTAATTGATGCACTTGACAGTGTCAATGCACGTTATTCACTTAACAAAGCATGTGTAGAAAAAAATATTCCATTTGTTACAGGTGCTGCAGTTGGTGTTACTGGACAAGTTTTTACAGTACTGCCAAAACAAACTGCATGTTATCATTGTATGTTTCCTGATTTAGATGAAGATTCAATGCCGACTTGTAGTATTCAAGGTGTACATCCTCCTATCCTCTCCATTGTCGGTGGAATTGAAGTGTATGAAGCAGTAGATGTTTTGATTGGTAAAAAACCAAAGTCTTCTGAAAAATTTTTATCAATTGATTTAGAAAATTTAGAATTTTCATCTGTAAAAACATTCAAACAAGATGCATGTTCAGTGTGTGGCTCTGGAAAAAAGATTGAAACGCCAAAACAAGAATTAATTTTAGAAGAATTATGTGGACGAAATATGGGAAAACGTACATTTTCAATCACTCCTACTTATGAGGTTAATCTGGATGTTGCAGATGTTACAACAATAGCCAAAGAGAAGGGATTTTCAGTAGAAAATCAGGGGGACTTAGGAATTTCCATGCGTACAAATGATCTTTCAGTGAATTTCATGAAGAAAGGCTCTGCAGTCGTGGTTGGTCCTAATAATGAGGATGAGGCAATATCTCTCTACAAGAGTCTTCTAGGCACAAAATCAGTTAGTGCTTAGGCGTAAATTGAAATTATTACAATAATGATTATAATTATTATAACGATCAAATACTGATCTTGTAAGGATCATAAGTTTAGCCACTAAACTGTACGAATCGTCCATTAAGGTTAAATAGTAAAATTCGGAAAAAATTGGTAATAACATGAATAAAGAATTAGGACGAAAAATAACTAGTCTAACCTTAATGACTATAATGCTAACGTGGACCACAGCAATGGGTTTCTCAGGCTCATTTATGCCAGAGGCATATGCCGAGAACCAATATTTGTATGTGTCCGCTGAAAGCGAAGGCTCAATAGCCGCAGCACAAATTATTGAAATCGTTGTAGCAGAACCAGCAATATCAGAACTTGATACTGCTTATGGTATGCCGGATGTTAACGTAAACGGATCATCCATTGTCATGGCGCAAGCCGTTGATGGTGCATGGTATGCATACGTTGCAGACGCATATGCTTCTAACGTTGTTGACTCATACTATGGAGCACGAAATGACGGTACCGGTGACGGTGCAGACTTTGGTGCAATATGTGGACCATCAACAGAATTAGCCTACAAAAACGATGGTGCAAGCGAAACCGGTTTGACCGCAGGTGAAACCCAAGGAGTTTGGTTACCTTATGTATTAGGTACAGATTCAATGGATGAACATGTCGGACAAAAAGGTGTAACTACTTATTCAGCAGGTGATGAAATCACTGCATGTACAATTGATGCAGCTGATTGGACATTTGGTGTAACAAGTGGTAGCAATGCAACATCTAATCAATTGATGAATGTCGTTAGAGAAGCTCCAGCACTATCCAACCAGACAACTGCAAACGAGTATGGTAATATCAGACTCGGTGCAAATGCATGGCCAATGGTACAAGTACTTGACTTTTCATCAGACGGCAACATCGACATTGTCTATAATAGAGCAGGTGCAGATGAATCTGTAACACTGATCTATACTGACGGTGCTGAAGGATTGACCTTTGACAAAGATGTATACGGATTAGAACATGAAGTAGGTGTAACAATTACTGACTGGAACTTGAACTTAGATCCAACTGACGAAGACAGCTGGACATTTGGTACACTGCCAACTAATGCAACAGTATTCTATCAATTATATGATGAGAATGGTAATGCAGACAGTGCCCAACAAGGAACATCTAGATCAGTAAACATGTTTACCTCTGCATCTGCAGGTGATATCGCACCAGCAGGTGTCTTCACAATTGACCGAAATGGTAACACTAATGACGCAAGCGCAACAGCAAATCCAGTAATCGATTTCCAGGATAATGCAGACACAATATGTGTCGCATCAGCTGGACTTTGTGAAGTTGGAGATGTTAACAGCGCAGATCAACCAGTTACATTTACAGAAGCCGGTGCAAACACTGGTGTATTCGTAAACTGGGATGAATCACTTACAACCAACATGGTAATTGACATTGATGCCCCAAGAGGTACTCAAGCAGTTTTCAACTATGATGGTACAAACTATGGTGTATTAACAAACCCAGTATTCGGTACAATTGAATATGATACAAGTTCAATCGGTGCAGAGTGGAACTCTGGTGAAGTAGTCGCAGTCTCAATATTTGACCCAGACATGAATTATGATACAAGAAGTGAGGATGCTCTATCAGTAAAAAGCAACCAAACAATTGTACCAGCAATCAAAATAGGTTCACCAATTACACTCGCAACTTTGTCGTCTTTCTCCTATCATAGTACAAACTCGGTAACGACACAGACTATTGATAGTGGATTAAACACACAGTGCTCAAGTGATTATGATTCATCAGCAATTACCGGCTACAACTCTTGTTATGAGAAATACTCCGAAAGAAGTATCATCACAACAAATGGAGGTAGTGACAGAGTATTTGCTGCAGGTGACTCATTCCACTTTGTACATTCATCTGATACCACAGTTGGAACATTCAAAAATCTAATTAGTGGTGCAAACGGAACTGGTGCATATACATATGTCCAGTACGATTTCAGAGGAATTAACAACGGTACTGATAACTTATCATTCAAAGGAAACTTCACATTTGGAGATTCATCGATCGCAGAAGGCGGTGTTGGCGATGTTGCCTACTATGGCACAACAGCAAGCACAGCTCCTGGTGCCACACAAGGAACCACTGTTGGCGGTGCATACTTTGAGGGTCTAGTTGGTAATGTACTTATCAACTCACCTCTTTGGAAACTCTATGGTTTAGATTCCCTAACTGACGCAAACCCATTGAGAGTCACTGTGAAATTAAACGCAGCTGACGCAACACTCGCACTTGGTAATGGAAAATCAACTCCATTAACTATGGACGTAGTATCATGGGGTCAGAGTAATGATGGTGTAAATCCTTCAGATAGACACAATAACGCTATCTACAGACTCGAAGCAGAAGAATCAGGTAACAATAACAGTAATACATTCGTTGCAGAAGTTGAATACGTTATGTTAAACCAACTTAATGTAAATAACTCAGCAACTTACAATAACACTGTTCCATACGGCGACGAAATCGTAATGATTGTCCACAACGACAGTACAGACGAGGACGAAATCCGTGTATCATACCTTGACTTAGGCGCAGACGGTGTAGAAACGCAAATTTCAGCTCAGTTAGCAGCTCCAACACACTCAGGTGTTGTAGAGTTTGACAGCGATAGTTACAAAGAAGCAGATACTGTAACAGTAACATTAACCGACGCAGATCTTAACACAGACCCACTACTCGTAGATATATTCACAGTTGTTAATACCGCAGATCCAGCCAATGATATGGTTGGTGCAGCAGGATATGGACAAAACACTGTCGATGAAAACTTCGGCAGAATGTTGGACATAACAATTGATGACGAGCAATGGCTAGATTCAGACGAAACCAGTAGTTCCACCAATGCACATTGTGGTGCAGCAGGTTCTAACGTCGATCTAGACGAGGGTGTAACTGACGGTCTATACAATTCCGGCTTTAGTCTCGTAGAGACTGGAGTTGACACTGGTGTCTTCACTGGTGACTTCCAAATACCATCACAGTATGGTGCAAGAAGTTCTGGAACATGTACAGTAACCTCAACACTTGGTAAAGATCTCGAAGTTAACTATGTAGATTACAGAGACGCATCTGGCGAAATCATTGAAGTAGGTGACGGCGCAGGCATCAGAGCAAACACTGGTTCAGTCTCACTAGACAGAACTGTTTACCCTGTACCATTTGGAGAGAAAGATGACTTCTCAGCAGAATCATCCAAGAAAACTCCAAACAATAGATCTCTATTCCCAATCCACGCGACTGGAATTAGTGGATCATACCTTGACGCAGCATCCGAAACACTTGGAAATGGAGACTTAACCATCCATATCCGTGTAGATGACCCAGATTATGATGTATCAGCAACAGGTGAAGATACAATTGCAGAGAATACCACTGGTGCAAGTGATCCAGATGGTGACGGAACATCAACCAACAAACATGGACCTCTAAAGATCTATGTTTCACGTGGTTCTGAAGCCGTAGTTCTCGCAACTGCAGGTGGTGCAACCGCACAAGATGGTGTAATCACAGCAGGCTCTTCAGTTGTAGTTGGTGGTACCAGCAGTGGTACCAGACAACTTGGTCCAATATCAGAGACTGCTCCAGATTCTGGAGTATTCGAACTGGACATGACAGTAAGATATACTGACGGTCCAGATAGTGCTGACTGTCCATCAAAGACAGACAGATTTACCAACACAGACGGTACATCTACAGCAACTGATAAGACAAACTCTTCAACAGTAAGATTTGCAACCACTGCATCTTCACAGTATCACTGTGTTATGCAAGGTGATGTAATTACTGTAGAGTACACAGACCAAAATGACGCATCAGGTAACTCAGGCGTAGCATATGACTCAGCAACATTTGACATGAGAAACGGTGTATTACAAACAGACAAGTCTGTTTACATCATTGGAAGTGATATTATCATGACCTTGATTGAACCAGACCTTAACTTAGAATCCGATGAAGCAGAAACATGGGACCTCGATCTAATCGAGTGGGATTCAGATGCAGCAACTGTAGCAATGGGTAATTCCGGAGCAGCAGGTACTTCATACACAGCATCCTTTGACCCAGAACCATCTGACTTTAGAGAAACAGGTGACTCAACTGGAATCTTCCAGATTGTCATCGAAGTGCCAAGCAGTCTTGCTAGCACTGCTCTAGACAGAGGTGAGCTAATCGAATTAGAATACGTCGACTTCTCTCCAAGTGGAGCAAAATATGTTGGTGAAGAATCATCAGACATTGGACTATCAATATACACATCTAACTTTGGCGCAACCATTGAACTAGACCAAAAAGTCTATACATGGACCGATAAAGTTTACATCACAATCGTCGCCCCAGATCACAACTTTGACAGCGGACTCGTTGACAAGATTGGTGATACTGATGACGACCCAATGATTGTACAGACCAGAGCACAGAAACTCACTGGATATACTCTAGCAGAGACTGGCACTGATACTGGAATCTTCAGCGGAGAAGTTATCCTCAAAGGATACAACTACGATGCTGATGGTGACAGTGATACTGGAAACTCAAATGGATATGATGTAACCTCCATTAGCTCTGCTAGTGGAACCGGACCAACAAATGGTGTGATAAAAGCAAGTGATGATGACGGACTTACAATCTCATACGAGTTTAACGAGGATGAGGTAGTTGTAGGATCTGCATTAATCAGATGGAATATTGGTGAAGCACAATGGCTTGAATCTTCATATCCAGCAGGATCTAGCGGAGTCATAAGAGTAGTCGACCCAGATATGAACTGGGATCCAGAAAATGTAGACAATTTCAACGTTGACGTATGGTCATCATCTGATCAAGGTGGTGTTTCTGTAACCATTTCTGAAACTAATGAGGCAACCGGAGTATTCGAAGGCACTGTAACCTTTACAGTTGACGACGAATCATCTGGTCATAGACTCAGAGTAGCAGAAGGTGACACAATCACTATCGAGTATGATGATAACACATTACCAGGACCAGACTACACATCAGGTGATAGTCTTGCAATCACTGGCACAGCCATAATCGGCACAGTCGTACCACCTCTTGAGCGCGCTCCAGCAGCAAACGCAAGAGTAGTTGATTCATTTGGTAACTCATTAAGTGAGGTATCAGTTGACCAACAAGTACAGATTGAAGCAGATTTGGTTAACGGTCAGGATAAAGATCAATCATTTGCATACTTAGTGCAGGTTCAGGATGCCAACGGAGTAACTGTTTCACTAGCATGGATTACAGGTCAACTGGCTGCCGGACAATCATTCAGTCCAGCATTGTCATGGATACCATCTTCAGCAGGAACATATGAGGCAACTGTCTTCGTATGGGAGAGCGTAGATAATCCAACTGCTCTATCAGATACCGTTTCAACAAGTATCCGAGTCGTATAAGGTAAATAGACATCAAACTTTCCTTTTTTTCTTTTTTTTGAACACCTCCTAACGAAAGTTATAGACAATTTTCTCAAACTATTTTTTCACAAGTAATATCTATTACAAATAACTGTAAATAATATTGAAAACAGTAACTGTAATTTTATTATTTTCTATATTATTTTTAATTTCTCCAACACTTGCTAATGCTGAGACTTTTGATGTAGAAACTACTGTTGCTATAGAAGGAATCTTAAATGTTTATACAAATCAATTGGTCTTTGCCCCAGGTGATCCAATATTTGTTCATGGTCTAGCTACTGCAAAAGAACCAATAATAGTAAGACTCTCTACTCCTGATGGTACTATAGCAGAGTTTGAGCAATTGATGACTAACGTTGACGGTTCTTTCCAGCATTTTTTAATGGAATGGAATGAACCAACACCTAATCTACCATATGGAACCTACATACTAGAAGTAATATCTAATCAACAAGGTGGAATATCAAAAAAACTTGAATTAAAATTTTCTTCAACTTCTGATTTTGTTAACATTCCAATTGAAAGAACTGTAAACACAAAAGTTTTTGCTCCTGAAACTGCTGCAGTTGGTAGAGATTTCAGAGTTTTTGTTCAAACATCTAGTGATGGTCTTTTAATTGGAGATAATCCTAGTCAAATTTTAGGAACATCACATGTTCACATGCCAAATGGTCAATTATACAATTTAGAAGATGATCTTAAAACATTGCATCAAGGATTATACTATGTAGATTTTTTACCAGCACTTGAAGGAATTTACGTTTTTCATATGGTAACCTTTGATGAAGGAAATATTTCTCATGGTTCTGGTGCTACACATGTTTTAACACAAGATATTCGAGGAATATCTGCACAAATACTTGATCTGAATAAAATATTAGATGAAACAAAAAGTGAACTTGAAAACTTGAAAGAAGAAACATCTACTTTTGATGACACATTAGAAAATGCAAGTATAAATCTTGACAACAGTGTTACTCGAATCTCAGATTCTCTTGAAAATATAGAAGAAGGTTCTTCACAACTTAATGCGTTACTATTTCCAGTAGTTGCATCTATAGCAATAATCCTAGCATTACAAATAGTAATTATCGCTAGACGAAGATAGCTATAATTATTCATGAAGCATTTTTCATAATTATGAATAAATCGATATTTCTAATCGCACTTTTATTTACACTTCCTGCAATTGCTTCTGAATCATTTTCTTTTCTTAGTGGAGATATGATTGATGAAAATTCTCAAAATAATATTTCCCCCCCTACTAATCATCAATCAAATATTATAAAATTTAATGATCCTTCAAATGAACAGCAACTAAAAAGATATCTAATATTTGGAACCGGTTCATCTTCTGAACTTGGTAACATTAAAACAGATTATTCAATATCATCGTCAAATGGATTTTTTTCTATAGTTGTTATGCCAGAGAGTACAATGTCAATTTACCAATCTAAAGGCTTTCATGTTATTGAAGATTTTCAATTAGATTTTCATTCCAAGTACATCTCAAAAAATAATATTAGTCAGATCTCTACTATTGGAAACATTGCAAATTCAGAACGTGTACATTCACTTTACAATGTAACAGGAAAAGATATCAAAATTGCTATTATCGATACTGGTGTTGATTTTTCAAACCCAGATATACAACATTCACTTGCACGTGATAAACAAAATGTTCCTATAATGCTAGATCCTGACGGGCAAGGATTAATCTTAACAAACGCAACTTTTGCAGCGAACATTGATCAATATGGAACAATGAAGAATTTTACAAAATCTGAAAAATATAATACAACTTCTAATGTTTATGTAAAAAATAGAGGAGATGGTGTTTTTCTTAATATAGAACAGAATGGTGATGGTACTAGTTTATTGGTTTATAATTCAATGTTCCCAATGCATGGTCGATCCCCATTACTTAATGGAACATTAAACCATGACATGAAAATTGGAAAAGATAAACATGACTATATTGATTCAAAGAGTGGAATATATCATCTAGGTGTCATGTTTCAAGGAACTCCACAACAACCACAGGTTGTTCCAGTTTTAATAACTGATTCAAAAACTTCCGGTGTATATGATACTATTACGCCTGATATGTCAACTTCATGGCAAGATTTTATAAATAAATCTGATAATGAAAAACCAGATTTTGATTTCGATTTCACCGATGATGTTCAACATGTGATAGGAGATGGAAATGAATTTCTGGTATATGATTTTGATGATGATGGTAAATTTGATTATAGTGCAGGTACATTAGGTGCACAAGTACTTGATATTTACGGTGTAATTAAAAATGAATCCAATATAAATAAAAATTTTGGAGCAGTAAATGGAACTCTATTATCGCCTTTGGATCAAAAAGGTGAATTTTTTGGCGTGATGACCGATGTTCAAGGTCATGGTACTGCTAGTGCAGGAACAATTGTTTCTAAAGGATTACAAGAATACGATATCTATAATGATACAAAAAAATATTATATCAAGGGAATAGCACCTGATGCAAAAATAATTCCTGTTAAAGCATTATGGTTTGGTGATATTTTGTATGCTTGGCTTTGGTCTGCAGGATTTGATAATGATGATATTGAATGGAACTTTTCTGGAGAAACTAGAGCTAGTATAATTTCTAATAGTTGGGGGGTATCAACATTTCCTAACTTTGAATATGCACCTGGTTTTGATCTATTGTCTCTTGTAATGACAACTCTTAGTATTCCTGATTCTTTTGATGAAGACTATCCTGGTGTCTTAATGGTATCTAGTGCTGGAAACTCTGGTCATGGTTATGGAACAATTGGTTTACCAAATGCATCTCCAACAGGAATTAGTGTTGGTGCAACAACAAATAATATTTTTGTTGGATTTGGACCCTTCAAAGATGAACCTAGATTTGGAAACTCAACAAAACATTCTGATCATGTAGTTGATTTCTCTAGTAGAGGCCCAACATTAATTGGTGATCCAAAACCAGATCTAATGAGTATCGGCGCATATAGCTTCACACCATCATCTGTTACAAAACCATCAGAAGATTATAAACAAGATCCATTTGGAATGTTTGGAGGAACCAGTATGTCTGCTCCAATCGTATCCGGAGTTGCATCACTTGTGATGCAAAGTCTTAATGAGAATTCAGATTCATTTTCTCCATTTGATGTAAAAAACATCCTAATGTCAACTGCAAAAGATATGCAAAATGATGTTTTTGCACAAGGTTCTGGGATGGTTGACTCTTTAGATGCAATTAGACTAACACAGGGCGAAGGTGCTGTTTTTCAAGTACATAACACTGAATCCTCAAAAAATATTCATTCAGTATTGAAATCACCGATTGAAAATCTCAATTATACTGCTTTCGGGATGTTATCACCTTCAATCTCATTAGACAAGATTAATCAAACTAGCTGGTTTGGTGGAAGATTAAATCCTGGTGAAATCTCAAAAACGATTTTTAAAATTGAGAATCCTACAAACAATACGCTAAGTATCAAAATTATTCCTCAAAAACTGAAATTAATTGAAAAATTGTCATATAATGGAACAACTGAACCACGTTTGAAAGACTCATATCTGAATGAAACCGATACATTTGCTCCTAACTATATTCAATTAGGTAATCTTACTGCTTCTTCAACAAAAACATCAAGCTTTGTTAAAGATATGCCAGAGGATTCATCATTACTAATTCTGAATACAAATTTTTCTTTTGATCAGTTCATGAATCAAACAACCCCAATTTATGCAGATGATCTAAAAATCTCCTCATTGTATATCTATGATTGGAAAGATAAAGATGATAATTCTGAAATATCCAGTGATGAGTTATCACTTGTTAATCGAGGAGGTTCATGGGGAACTAATCAAGAATTACGTATTACAGACCCAATAACTCAATTTGAAAACGAACCTATTGTAGGCATTTATCCTGTTCCTGAAAGATATTCGTTTTGGGGTGGTTCAATCAACCAAAACTCAACATCTATGAATTATACATTATCTGCAAGTTATTTTAAAAAAACTAATTGGAATGATATATTTATTGAAAAACAATCTATTGTAATCCCGCCAAATCAAAGTGTTGAAGTTAATGCAGAGATATCTACTCGAGATGATCAGAAAACTGGAATCTATGGTGGATTCTTAACATTTGAGGGAGAACAACATACTGCAAACATTCCAGTTTCATATGTAATTGTTGAAAAAGTGAAAAAAGACATTCCATTCATATTCATTGGAAATAATAATGATGATGTCACCTTTGATAATAATTATGTTAAAGGTGCCTTTGATATGACAAATCGTTACATGGCTGGTGATTGGAGACAATATTATCTTGACATCGAAGATAATACGATAAATTCTGCATCTATAGATCTTTCATGGGAAAATCAAAATACAAATTTCTCTGCATTTGTACTAGATCCTCAAGGTAAAATTATTGGAACTAATATGCCAACAGGAGTATTTGGTCATTTTATGAATTGGGCATCATTAGATTGGCTTGGTAATTCTCCATTTAGTCAAGGTGGTGGATTTTTCCCTGTAAAAAACAAAGATGACACTTCAACTCTAATTTTTGCACCGATTAATCAAACTGGAATTCATTCCTTATTGATACACTCAACATTATTTGAAGGAAAAAATCTCACAGAGCCAATTACATTAGTCGCAAAATTTTCTACATTGACTGCAGATCAAAAACCTCCTGAAATTATTCTTGAATTAAATAAATTTCTAAAATCAAATGATATTATAATGCCAAAAATTATTGAAGATAACCCATCAAGTGTATTATACACTTTAGATGGAAACCTAATTCAAATGGATGATCTTGGGATAGATGTCTCAACTTTAGATGATGGATCACATATTCTGTTCATTAATGCAATAGACAAATTTGGATTACAAAACTCACAAACATTTGAATTTGTGGTCGATAAAACATCCCCTACTATTGAATTACTAACACAAAACAATACATCTGTTTCAAAAAGACTTGATATACAAATATCAATATCTGATGAAAATCTATCTGATACTGATTATCTTTCATATCTTTTACCTAACGGAGAACGTATAGTTGATAAGAAATCTTATTCATTTGATACAAGTGATATGGAAGAAGGAAAATACTTGATTGATATATTTGTCAAAGATATGGCTGAAAACATCACATCATCAAAACTCATGTTTCAAATTGATCATACTATAGATGATTCACAAAAACCACAGATCATAAATACTTCATCACAAACTACAGAAAATGACACTGATTATCTTTTGATAATTATTATTGGAATAATTTTCATTGTGATCGTTTCTTTTTTGATCATTTTAAAACAAAAATCAAAAATTCCTCAAAAAAATTGAAATAAGGTTTATAACCAATTCGTCAAGATTTGAACTTAAGTTGTCGGCAACATCTGATAAAAAATCTCTATCCAGACGTGATTTCCTCAAATTAATGGGTGCTGCAGGTACTGGTCTTGCTTTTGCACCTTTTGTCCCATGGGGAACTTTTCTCCCAAACCCATCATCTGCTGCTGCTGAAAGAGTACCAGTAATTTTACCTGATGGTTCTCAAGCCAACGCTTTTACTTTTCCTGTTAACCATGCTGAAGTTATCACTTATCCAAAAACTGGTGATGCAGTACTTGATGAAGAAGCCTTTCGAAAATGGCAATTCATTAGACTACCAGAAAAATTTGGAGGAGATAAAAATAATGTTTCATCATTTAGAGCTTATAGTATGATTTGTCTTCATCTTTGGTGCGTATGGAAATACTGGCCACAAGAAGGACGTATGAGAGGTGAATGTCCATGTCATGGTAGCATGTATGATCCTGTTACTGGTACTGCATTTGCAGGACCAGCATCATTACAAGCACCGCCATCTAACACATTACCACAATTAAATTTTGAATCTGATGCTGAAGGTAATTTATTTGTCACACCACCCACATGGGGACCAAACAAAAATGGAGTTGTAGGATATGGCCGTTTCCCTAAATAGACGTAACGGCACTCTTGCCTTAATTTATTGGATCTGGGATGGTCTTGATAGAACTATTTTTACTGCAATAAAATTCTCCTTCCCTGCAAGGTTTGTAAGTCCATTTGGATTTTTGGGAATGCTTACATTCATCACATTCATAATTCTTGGTGTATCTGGTGCGTTACTCATGTTCTATTATGAGCCGATTCTTGATAGAGCGTGGGATAGTGTAGAGTTTATCAATAATGATGTTCCATTTGGATTCCACATTCGTAATATACACTATCATGGTTCGAATGCAATGGTTATGCTTGCATTACTCCACATGTATTATCAATACTTTAGTGGACGATACAAAATTAGAAATGAAATTTTGTGGATTACTGGTGTTATACTAGGAACTGTAACAATTCTTGAGGCATTTACTGGTTATGATATTATTTTTAGTGAACGTGCAGAATTAGCAATCAGTATTGCGGCGTCACTAACAAATTCAATACCTGTGGCTGGGCCAACTATTCGTGATGCGGCGTTTGGAAGTGGATTCCATGACTTTGTACTGAGATTCTACACACAACATGTGTTCGTTTTACCTATCGTCATGCTTGGATTAATGGCAGTTCATTTTCCACGCTTCTTGGTATTTGATGTACCAATGGTCATGGCAATCTCAGGTGCAATTTTGATTACTGGCGGTGTATTTCCTGTTGATTTAGGATTCAAGTTTCAACCTACAGTGCCGCCTGGTATCACAGTTCCTGAATGGTATCTGACTGGATTATACGCATTTCTGCGGACGCAATATGATAAATTTGTCACTGGTGTATTATGGCCTGGGCTTTTCATAGCGGCGATTGCTCTTGTTCCATTCTTAGATAGATACAAAAAATTCTCATGGAAAGATAGACCTTGGGTTACATCATTTGGAATTGTTGGGTTAGCACAAATATTGGTTACAACATACTGGGGATTCTACATTCCACCAGACTCAACTCTGCCTTTAGTAGAGAGACTGGTAATAGATCCGATCAATCTCTATGTAGTAATGATATTGCTAATTCCATTAGGAATAGGATTTAGTTACATGATGATTCATCTTGCAAAAGAGGCTGAACGAAAGGCTAAATTGGCAAAAGACAAGGGACCAAAGAAAGTAGCACAAATCCAATTCTCTGAAAAATGGATTAATTGGATTATTGTAGCACTAATTGCATTCCAAGTATTCTTAAATTTGGCAGCATACAATGCAGCACTGAGTGGCATGAATAACATGTCATTATTCTTTGCAGGATTAATCTTGATAGTATTTGCAGGAATGTTCCATGTCTATAGATATGCTATGGGTCAAGCAAAGACTGCACCTCCACCACCGGGTTCAAAAATTAGAGCAACTAAATCCATGATTGGAACTCATAAAGAACTATCTGATGACAGTGAAACTTCATCTAGCGGAGGTTCGGCAAACGTTGAGGCAAAAGAAGAGCTAGTTGGAAAAATTGAAGAAAAAATTAAAACTACTGAAAATCCAAATGTCACTATTACGCCTGATGATCCTGAAATAAAGACAAACACTGCTGACTTAGATTTGAAAAAAGACACGGATCTTGATATGTCGGATCTCAAGAAACCATAAAAACTGACTAAGCTTTATAAGACTTCTAGAAATCAAGCTAGCTATTGAGTGCCACTGAAACTAAATCCAGTCATGGTTATGGAATAGGAATTTTAGTTGTAATAGTTGCAATTGGTGTAACAACTAGTTGGTATACAATGTATTGGTTACCTGAAGAAAATCAGAAAGTTTTCGTAGATGAACATATTTTGCATCCAAGCGGTGAAACAATTGTAAATATCATTGAAGGCTCATCTAGTCCTGATCAAAAAGACAATTACATGCCAAAATTGATCCAAGTACAATTAACAATTGATAATTTTGTTATATGGAAAAATATTGATAATACTCCACATACAGTTACTCCTGACAGTCATGATAGAGATGAAATAACTGATCCTTTTAGTGGAGAATTTGGTTCTTCTGGAGTAATCATGCCCGGTGAAGATTATGAATTTCTATTTACTGATGCACCACCAAACGGAGCTAAAGTAATTCCTTATCACTGTGATCCACATCCATGGATGGTAGGAACTGTTGAAATTACTAAATCAAGATTCTAGGCTGAATAATTAGCGAAGAGTTGAGCATTTTCTACTTCTTTATGTTGTTGAATTATTGATGCACGAAATTTGACATCATGTTCTTCACTCGGTTCAAATTCAATTGTTGCAATAAAATCTACTTTGTTGTCTGGCATTAGATCCTTATTTACAAAAAGTCTTGAAACATTTTGTGTAATCTTTTTTCCATTATACTCTCGCCATACAACTAATTCATTTGAGCCAAGAATTTGTGTGTTTATTACAACTCCATCATATAGTCCTGAATAATTTACTGTAATGTGACCTGTTATCTCTTTATGAGGTTTGACGTTCATATCATCTAATTTTATTTCAATATCTTTCAATAATTGTTGAACAATTGATTGAAAATAAAAACTTTAGAGCGCGCGGGGAGGGCTTCGATCCCTCGACCATCGGATTAGAAGTCCGACACTCTATCCATGCTGAGCTACCCGCACAAAAAC
>Ga0315316_10000106_pt1 | contig 43186 bp, 32 predicted proteins | sample M160m3416metaG_FD_203702 | JGI IMG/M metagenome (GOLD analysis project Ga0315316, IMG submission 203702) | Ammonia-oxidizing marine archaeal communities from Monterey Bay, California, United States - M1 60m 3416 | ecosystem: Environmental > Aquatic > Marine > Intertidal zone | place: USA... | reverse complement strand
GGGCGCAGGTCAAGCCCGGCCCGTCTTCCCGCGACAATGTGCGACACCACTATTGCCACCGACCTTCCGGTCACGTGGGAACGACAGCCGGAGCCCGAACTCAGCTTCCAACTGCCATTCTATGTGCCACAACCGGTTGCATGACGGCGTCGTCATACTGTTCTGTCCGAAACACACGCCAGACGGGCCACTACTCGTAGTCGGCGCCTGTCAAACTCTGCAGAACGGACTGCTGCCAGTCTTGCAGCTGGTGTCGCAGTTGGGTCCCGATTTCAGGCATCGACGCGAACACGTTGTGTTCTTCGCCGGGATCACTGCGAACATCATACAGCTCTGTTTGTTCGTCCTCGCCCAGTCCCCTGACAAGCAGTTTGTAACGGTTACCAAGCAGTACCCTATCCCCGTCGAAATTGTTCTTCGAAATTCCAGAGTGGTGGAAGTTGCGAAAATTGCGTGTGTAAATATCCCCCGTCATCTTCACAAGAGGTGTTGTGCCGGACTGCAGTTCTGAGGCAATATACGGTTCGGCACCTGCCCCGTTGCCACCCTTAAAACTCCAGAAACAGATGGGGGCGGAGCGTTCGGTCATGACGCCATCAATCAGTGGCTTCAGGCTGATGCCGTCGAGTGGTCGCTCAGGTAAAGGCACGTCAAGAAGTTCGCAGATTGTCGGCAACATGTCGCTGGTCACCGTATTGACCTCTGATTGACTCGGCTGCGAAATCCGTTCCGGCCATTCAATAAGGCCGGGAACTCGAATTCCCCCCTCATACATCGTTCCCTTCTGGCCTCTAAATGGTGATGTCACAATCCCGTCGCGGGGTGTGCCGTTGTCGCCACAGTACCACAGCAGGGTATTCTGTCGCTGTCCATTGTCCCCGAGCCACTTGCGTAATTGTCCCATCGCTCGATCCATCGCTGTGATTTCGGCATAGCGTTCCTGCAGCACGTCTCTGAGCGGTCGCCTCGTTTGTCGCCCGGTCTTATTGGACGTCAGCGTCACCTGTCTGTCCGCATACTCCTGTGGCAGATCTGTGTACAGTGCGAGATCTTTCTTCAAACCACTGTACGGTTCGTGCGGCGATCCGAACCAGACAACGGCAAAAAATGGCTTTCCGTTCTGCTGCGCAGTTTCAAGAAAACGAATCGTCTCCCGAATGACGATTTCCGAGCTTTCGCCCTTAAACTGTTCCGGAGAAGCACCGTTTCTCGAAAACGTCGGATTCAACTCAAAGAAATTGTCGTGCGAAAGCCACTGATGGAATCCCATTGCTCCGGGACTGGTTGGTGAAGCTGCCTTCACAGGCCCCAGGTGCCACTTGCCAAAATGTCCGCAGGAATAGCCGGCCTTTTGCAGAATCCACGCGATGCTGATTTCTTCCGGACGAATGGAATAATTTGGCGCAAAAGTTCCATAACGATTGGGATGCCGTCCGGTCATCACACTTCCTCGAGTCGGCGAGCACGAAGGATGTGCCGAATAAAAACGGTCCAGCCGAAGTCCGGAAGCCGCTATCTCGTCCAGCACGGGCGTCTGCAGATGAGGGTGTCCGTTGTAACCGGTTTCGTCCCAGCCATGATCATCCCCCATGCACAGGATAATATTGGGCGGATCGTCGGCCCCTGAGAAAACGGACGGCATCAAGAGTAACAGGACTGCCGTTCCGGCCATCGCCCTGAAACACAGTCGCAATGTGTCGTTCATGAAATTCTGCCAGGAATTCACAGGTGCTTGAAGATTTCGACCGACGAACAGACGCAGGGGCACAGCCGGGTTTCTCAATGATGACACGTCAGGTACGAAGAAACAACGAGGCGTATTCAGCTAGAGGAACACGAGAGACGGTGATGACTGCCTGGGCGCAGTCACCTGAGCATTTCCACCAGGGCGATATATGTGATGTACGACAGAAAGTGCCGCAGGGGACCGAATGGCCGTTCACTTGATACGTCACCTGGACACTGTCATCATCTCCTGTCGGCCGTTGCTGCGGCAATCATGAATTGTCGATCTCTGTTTTCCGGATTCCCCACCATGCCCCAGGTTCACCGACGATTCATGCTAAAGCAGGCCGTCGCCGCTGGTGCGGCTTGTGTCCCTTCCTCAACGGCTGCGAACACATGGAATTCAACAACCGTCCAACGAAGATTCACGATGGATCTGACCGGCGGTGCGATCGGAGTGCGGACTGGTCAGGTTGACTCCATCAGTCTTGCAGCTGAGTACGGATTCGAATCCGTCGCACCGAATGCAGGCTATCTGGCTGCGCTCGATGAGAACGGACGGAATGACCTGACATCACTGATGCAAGAAAAAGGGATCGTGTGGGGGGCAGCCGGTCTGCCGGTGGAATTTCGTAAGGACGAAGACACGTTTCGCAGCGGCTTAAAGTCCCTGCCTGAACTCGCGAAAGCAATGGAACTGGCAGGAGTCACTCGCGTCAGCACATGGCTGAAACCATATCATCCCGGCATGACCTACGTCGCCAATTTTCGTCAGCACGCCCGGCGACTGCGAGAATGTGTGATGATCCTTGGCGATCACGGGCAGCGTTTCGGAATGGAATATGTCGGCCCGAAAACACTGTGGGCCTCTGAACGCCACAGCTTTATCCACACAATGGCAGAAACAAAGGACCTGATTGCGGAAATCGGCCGGAGCAACGTTGGTTTCGTCCTTGATAGCTGGCACTGGTACACGGCTCACGAGAATGCAGACGACTTACGATCACTCACGAATAAAGATGTAGTAGCCTGTGACCTGAATGACGCACCTGCAGGTCTTAAGATTGATCAGCAGATCGACAATCGACGCGAGTTACCATCCTCCACCGGAGTTATCGATTTGAAAACCTTCCTGGGGGTGCTGGTGGAAATCGGCTACGACGGGCCGATTCGCAGCGAACCGTTCAACGCAAAGCTGAACGCCATGGGAAATCGTGAGGCCTGCGCCGCAACTGCCGCTGCCATGAAGCAGGCATTTGCGTTAGTCGGCGGATAATGTTGCTGTGTTCCGGAATACGAAAACTGAATAAGGCGTTCCAATGAGTCGATTTATGAAACGTGTTCTGTTGGTAACTGTTGTGCTGAGTTCCGGCATCTCTCCGGCGGCAGAACGAAATATCATCTTCTTTATTACCGATGACGAAAGCCCGACGCTTGGGTGCTACGGCGATCCCGTCGCAGTGACGCCGAATATCGACGCAATCGCTGCCGACGGAACGTTGTTCCGAAATGCCTTTGCGACCACGGCAAGCTGCAGCGCCAGTCGTTCGGTGGTAATGTCGGGACTGCACAATCATCGCAATGGACAGTACGGCCATCAGCATGCCTACCACAAGTTTTCTTCGTTCCACAACGTCGTCAGTCTGGCACTACCGCGAGTTATGGCGCAGGCCGGCTATCGCACCGGGCAGTGCGGCAAGTATCACGTCGCTCCTGAGGAGGTCTTCCGTTTCGAATCGTATATCAAGGGCAATGGTCGAAACGCCGTGGAAATGGCAGAAAACTGTCAGAACTTCATTACCGACAAATCGACAGACAAGCCGTTCTTCCTGTACTTCGCGACCAGCGACCCGCACCGCGGTGGCGGAAAAGACCAGACTTCGACTCAGGAACTGAAACCGGACCTGTTTGGAAACAAGCCGAATGACGGTGCCTTCCCGGGAGTCGATGAAGTGTTTTACGATCCCCAAAAACTGCCTATCCCTCACTTTCTGACGGACACCGTCGAAACACGCGAAGAGCTGGCCCAGTATTATCAGTCGTGTTCTCGAATCGACCAGGGCGTCGGGCGACTGGTGCAGATCCTGAAGGACACGGGGCTGTACGAAAAGACACTGTTCGTCTTTACGGCGGACCATGGAATGGCCTTCGCAGGAGGAAAAACAACCGTCTATGAAGGTGGTCTGAAAGTCCCGTTTGTGGTTCGCAACCCCTACGAAAACAGTCGTGGCGTTGTGTCCGAAGCCATGATCAGCCACATCGATATTACTCCGTCGCTGCTGGACTTTGCCGAAGGTCTTGATCCGAAGACCAACGGTCCGAAGAACTGGGTAAATCCAGATAAGTTCTGGCAAATGCGTGACTACGCCAGTCGTGACAATCGTGGTCGAGGCAGTTATCGCAGCTATCATGGCAAGTCATGGGTCCCTGTTCTGGGTGACCCCGACGCAGATCATTGGGAAACGATTTTTGCGTCCCACACTTTTCACGAAATTCAGATGTATTATCCGATGCGTGTCGTGCGTGACAAAAAGTACAAGCTGATCTGGAACATCGCTCACCAGCTGCCGTACCCGTTTGCGTCAGACCTGTGGGCCGCTTCCAGCTGGCAGGCGCAGTTTCGCAGCAGCCTGGACGCAGCCTACGGAAAGAAAACCGTGGGCGAGTATATTAACCGCGCAAAATTCGAACTTTACGATATCGAAAACGACCCGTACGAACAGAAAAATCTCGCGCTGGAACGGGAGTACAACAACGTTCTGGTTGAGTACCAAGCCAAGCTGAAAGCGCTGCAGAAAGAGATGCAGGATCCCTGGATCATGAAGTGGGATTACGAATAATTCTGACTGCGATCTCTGTTACTTAATCAACAGCGTCGAAATAACCTGAGCGTATACGCGGTGACCAAAATCATTGGGGTGATTGACGCCGTTTCCGGTAAGATCGTGATCCTGCTTGCGTTTTAGAAATTCGTTCCACACCGACGTCATGTCAGCCAGGGCAACTCCTGGCTGACACAGTTTTGCCAGTTGGTCGCGATACTTTGGAAAAACGTCATGTTTCAACAGCACCCAGTCTCGATTGCCCAGCATTGAAGCCACCAGAATAAATTCTGCGACGGGCCGTGCTTTACGGATCTTCGATATCATCTCAGCTGTGTTCTTTCCGTATTCCTCTGCAGATCGCCCGGCTGAATCATTCATGCCGAAGGCCAGGATCACGAGGTCCGGTTCGTGCTCGACGACCTTGTCAATCATGGTCAGCCCCCATGGTGTTGATGTGCCGCTTACCGAAAGGTTCGTCAGCGTGACATCGCTCCTGTAGGTCGCTTCCAGATGTTGCTGCAGCAGAAGGGAATACGGCGGCTGATGCGGTTTTCCTTCGGCCCAGCCGGAAGCATTGCAGCCAGTGGAAATGCTGTCGCCGAGCAGTACGACAGAGATCGAATCGCGCGATCGAAGTTTCTGTATCGTGCGAGGTAACGCCTGTGCGTCAAAGACGGGCATTTCCACGGGCCAGTCGCGCGACGCCTTCACGTACGTCACGCACGTCTGCATGTCATGGTATTCCAGCTTCGCTCCGAACAGGATCTCCCCATTACCGTCGCGATGTGTCAGCTGATATTTCTGCGACTTCGCAGGACGCCGCAGATCCTGCGGCGTCTTCGTCACGATGCGGGATCCGGGTGGTATAACGATTTCCGGTGATCCGATGCTGAAACGAAAATCAACACCTTCGTGATACGTGATGTCGCCGTCAGAACTGCGTACAGCGATGACTTTCTGCACAGGAAACAGCAACGACGCGCGTGCTTCGCCGGTTTTCACATCTCGCACGAACAGTACTGACTCCCATTCCACAATATCGCCCCGCCAGAACGGTCGCAACAATTTATCGGAGTACATCCGACGAGTGTCGGATGCGTCCTGGGCCGACAACGAATTTGACGACAGGCCGACGACCACCATACAGACAGCCGTAATCACGAAGAATTTGCCATTGAACAACTTGTAAGTAACCATAAGACTGCTGGTTCTGCGTTTGAGGTATATTGGAGTGGCCGTGCGCAGACGGATTATCGTCAACCGGCGTTAATCCGGTGGGACGCCCAGCGACTTGCCACCATCGATGGCAATAGCCGTGCCTGACACCATGTGAGCGGCCTCGCTGGCAAGATAGAGAATTGAGTCCGCCACCTCCCCCGGCGAGATCATTCGATCCCAGGCACGCGCCAGCGGACTCGCCTGAATCAACTCTCGCACAACCTCCTGGCGGTCAGACCGGCCAACGAAATTCTCTTCGATCATTTGGGTGTTTTCAACTGGGCCTGGACACACGCAGTTGATTCGAATCCGGTCTTTGGAATGGCACAGCGCCAGACTCTTTGTCAGCCCGACCAGTGCCATCTTGCTGATGGAGTACACGGGATCATGACTTCTGGGCAACAGGCCCGCGTTGCTGGCGACATTAATGATGCTGCCACCGGACGGCTGCTTCAACATCGCCGCGATGGCCGCCTTGCAGCCAAAAAACGCAGCCTTCAGATTGGTATCCATAACCGTGTCCCAGTCGGTTTCAGACACATCGCCGATCTGCTTCACCATCCCCATACCGGCGTTATTGACCAGTACATCCAACCGTGATGTATCCGCCAGAGCCCCATTAACGACGCACTCAATGGACGCTGTGCTGCGTACGTCGGCAACCAGACACGTGACACCAGCGGTTTCCAGGCGGGCTCTGTTTTCATCAGAATACTGCAGATCCGCACCAATTACGGCACAGCCCTGCGCGGCGAAGTTCAGAGCAGTTGCTTTGCCGATTCCACTGGCGACTCCCGTGACGACGACTGTTTTGCTGTGCGTTGTCATAAATGGTTAAACTACCTGAAACATGAGACGGTACCTTCGCAACACCAACGAACTATTGCCACTTGCCCGGAAAGAGCAGAACTTTGAAATTCAATAATGGCATAGTGCAATTCGACGGCTCCTGCGGATCCATGAAGCTTATCGTTTTTACAGCCTGCCTGGTATCTGCACCGATATCAGCGAATGAAAATGGCCGTGCGAAACTTCGAATTCAGTTTGACGAAATCGCCGAACGCCTAGATTCCGGGCAGGTGACTCGCATCGTCTGCTTCGGAGACAGCATCACCGGCGCTTACTATCACACCGGTGGTGTGCGGGCGTGGTGCGACATGCTGGGGCTGGCGTTACAGAAGGCCAATCCGCGCGCCAACATACAGATGATCAATGCCGGCGTCAGCGGACATACGACCGTTAACGCATTGGCGCGAATTGATAAAGATGTCATTTCGAAGCAGCCGCATCTGGTTATAGTCATGTTCGGCATGAACGATGTGACGCGAATTCCGCTGGCAGTATATCGCCAAAACCTGCGGTCCATTATCACCAGGTGCGAAGATCACGGCGCAGCCGTCCTGTTATGCACTCCAAATTCGGTCTACGAAAATTCTGCAAGGCCGAACGGTCGGCTGGCCGAGTTCTCTGATGCAGTACGCCGGCTGGCAAATGAACTTAAGTTACCACTGGTTGATTGTTTTTCAGCGTGGCAGACACAGCGCAACGACAGGCCTTCTGACTGGATGTTGATGATGAGCGACACGATTCATCCCAACATGAACGGGCATCGAACATTCGCTGAACTGATGACACAGGAAATCTGCAGAAGACAGGTTTCCTTAACGGCCGACCGGGCACCATTTAACGCGCTGCACCATACATTTGACCAACTGACTCAAAAGAAGCCCGTCAATCTGGTTGCTATGCCCCCCTTCGACATGATGATTCCGGATGTGCTGCGAACGCATTTTCCGGAGGCGGTGATCAATGCCACGACCTGGCCCGTGGAAGGTCAGTCGGTGGCTGACATGGCCGAATGGGGAAAACAAATTCGGGCGATGAAACCAGATCTTGTCATGCCCGCTGTCCCTGCATCCGCTCCGGCGGCTGAAGATGAGCAGTTTGCCCGAGACTACGAATGGGTGCTCAACTGGAGCTTTCAGTTTTCCGGTCGGCCGTGGGACGTTGTACCCGTGCTGCCAAATGTTCTGCAGGTGCGTTTCAATGATGCCGCCGACGTCGAAAAAGACGATGATCCTGAGCCCCCTGAAACGGCAGAGCGGGATTCCAGTAATGTTTCCGCAACATTTGATCGCGAGGGATTGATGCGTCGAGTAATTCAGGGCAAAGACGTCCGGTTCATCGGACGCAATGCGACAGATGCTCGGCCTGCGGAGCAGGTCGTGAAAACGTGGGTCGCCGAACAGAAACGGACATGGATGGCGGCTCGGGACATACTGCCACCTCAAAACGACCACGTCTTAGTGCCCGCACAGTCATGGCCTCATCAACCGGGACCTCGCGTCGTAAAAACGTCTGTCTATTACCCCGGCAGCGCGCTGGAAAATGTCAACGAACAGACCGGCATCATGCTGACACTGCACAACTGGGGTGGTCAGCAATGTGCGGGAACGGCTAGCCCAACTGCACTGGCCGACCGACTGAACGTAATCGCCGTATGCGTCGACTATCTGCAGAGCGGTCGTCAGGCTTCTATCGACGATCCGGAACCGTACGACTACGGGTGCCTGCAGGCTGTGGATGCACTGCGAGCGCTGGCGTACGTACGCAACGGACTTATCGCAGGCAACCAACGGTATGACGACAGCCGTATTTACTGCACGGGGGGATCCGGCGGTGGAAACGTCACGCTGATGGCCAACAAACTGGCACCACATACCTTTGCGTGTGTGATTGACATGTGCGGCATGAAAAAACTCAGTGACGACATAGCTTTCAACCTGCCAGGAGGCAGTGGCCTGAATGCCCGATGGAATCGTGATCGCGACAGCACTTACTTTTTGTCAATCGATGAGCAGGAACTGCGATTCGTTGGCAACCTACAGCACCTATCAACCATGAAACAGCTGAAGAACCAGGCAAAGATTGTCGTCGTGCATGGTGTAAGTGATTCCACATGCCCGTTCCCCGACGCACAGGAAATGGTCCGAAACATGAAAGCCGCTGAGCTTGACGTGGTTGCATATTTCATCGACGAATGCGATCTGAATGGGACAGCGTTCACCAGTCTCGGACACGGACTGGGGAATCGCACGGAAATCGTGTTCCAGGTCGCAGGGAAATACCTGCGACCGGACAGCACAGATGCCGCACGCAGACCAGGAGCAAGTGATTTCGAACGACGTGGCCTGGTTGTTTACAGAACAACGAACGGCACGTTTGTGATCTCGTTCACCCGGCGCTACCCCGAAATTCAGTTTGTGCCGGACGGTACCCCCGCACGTTAGGCGTTGCTGACAAACAGACCATTGCGCAGTCCTTGTGAATTCGTCGCGAAGTCACCTGATGCCGCTAATATCTTGCAAATTTTCGATTCAGCAGAAACTGATGTTCTGCCAGCCTATCGGGCCCCGCGCGGTCAAGTTCCCGTGTTGTGCGGTGCCACCACAACGGTGAATCAGCCGATTCGACGGTAATTCGAACGGCAGCAGCGGGGACATGCAGCAGCAAGTTCCGGACAACAACCAGCTGAAAACGAGCTTCCGGATAGATGGGTGCGCCTGTTGTCGCCAGTGACCACCGATCAAGACGCACCGGACACATGGTGCCCAGAGGAGCCGGTGTCCCGACAAATTGCTGAACATGCTGCGGCAAATCAGCAACCGAAGCTTCGTCGACATACAGACGAACAACGTCAGGCCTGGGAGAATACAGCTGCCATGAAGGCCAGTTATCGGCGATTCCAAACAGACCTGACAACGGAATCAGAACGATGACGGCTGCTGTCAGACGAAGTTGACCGGAAGCCAGTGACGTATTTGAGTCGGGCAGTCTGGGTCCGGTAAACAACAGGGGAATGGCCACGATGAACAAAACATTCCATATCAGAACACCCGATTGGTGATTCAGCCCGATCGGACTCAGCAACAGCAGCAGCAGCCCGTGCAGCGTCATTGCGACGGCAACAGCTGCTAGACGAGTCCGCGGCAGCATAAGACACAAACCGACGGCCAGTTCCACCAGCGTCATGGCAAGACAAACGCTGAAGAACAACTGTTCATTTCGTTCCGGCTGCTCGACACCGACCAGAGCACATGCCGTCTGCAGAAGCTGTCGCGACATTCCTGTACCGACGTCCGGGCCTAATCGCGACAAAGCCGCAAAAACATAAATCACAGCGAACGTGAGTCGCAGCCCCCACAACCGCTGCCAGCCCACAAGCACTATCGACTGCGCTGTCACAAGGATAAACAGCCAGTGCCAGGATTGCAGACGATGCTGATTGAGCGCCACCAGCCAGCATGCCGATGCAGTCATCAGCAACAGGCTGTTACGCCGGAAATTTGACTGCGGAACATTCACAGGGGCTGATACCGCAGCGCCATCAGGACGCGTTCGCCGACTCCACAGATATGCGACGGTGGAGGCCAACAATACTGCCAGTGTCAACTGGTCTATTATGACGGGGACGGAGCCCAGTTGGCTGAACAGCGGAACAGCCGGGAACAGATCCACTGCGGTCCATAATGGCCAGGTCGCCAGGATCAGCAGGGCCTCGGCCACGATTAACAGAGCGAAAACACGATTGGCTCTGTGCTCTGCAGCGTACATTGTCGTGTTGGCTTCATTCCGTGCTTTGTCGCGGGCGTTGGGATCAGACATCGTAGTGATGTGGTCCCCAATGTCGACCAGGTCCCGGGCAATTCCGCAAGGCAAGATCCGGCGAATATCGCGTCTGCTAAGGCATCATCAAAATCTTCCGATTTTGGCGTTGAACACCTGAATTCACGTGGGAACATGAGCGTTTCGGCTCCTTTCTCCAATCCAGCTTCTATCAACCAGCGGGTATCCCCACCCTCGTATCAACGTCCTCTCCTCGTCCTTGTGAATCAGATGTCGATCAGCTGAACGCGTCCATCCCTTCAAATGCAATTCTGGCAGGAAAGACACACATGGATACCACAACAATTACCGCCGAAGAAATCATGACCCGAAAGCTGGCGGTCACGTCACCTGATACGGATCTGTCGCAAGCCACTGAGGAACTCATTAAGCGAAGGGTCTCCGGACTGCCTGTGGTTGACCGGACAGGAAATTTCGTGGGGCGTTTTTCGGAACGAACCGCAATTGTCGCACTGGACCTGGGAACTGTCGAAGATGATTCAGCCGTGACTCAGCAGTTGCAAAAGATTTGTGCGGCAGATTTAATGAGCCGAAGCAGTCTGGTGCTCAGCTCCAGCCTGGACGTCTTTCAAAGCATTAACCTGCTGCTGGCGCAAAAAGTGTCTGGAGCGTCAGTCGTGGATGAAGACGGCACACTGCGTGGTGTGTTTTCCGAAAAATCGGCGATGCGCGTCTTTATTGGTTTGTGCTGGGAACAATTACCGTCTTCAGACATTACCGCGTGGATTGTTCGGGCCGAAGAACGTCAGATTACGGAAGACACTCGTTTGAATGAAATTCTTGACCGCTTTCATAATACCCATTATCGACGCCTGATAGTGCTGAGAGGCAACAAACTGATTGGCGAGGTGACTCGTCGGGAGGCGCTTCAGGCCGCTCTGAATATCAGCCGGGAATTGTCAGCAACGGGCGAGCCACCCACGACTGAATCATCAACGGATTCCAGGACGAAGGTGGAGTCCTGGATGTACCGTGAAAACACCGGGGTTCGTCTGCGAGACGATGTCCTGGCAATCGCTCAGCGGTTTCAACGATCACCGGCCAGACAGATTCCGGTTGTCCACGAAGAGCGACTTGAGGGACAGATCAGCCGCAGCGACCTGTTGCGAGCCGTACAGCGAAGTTTTCCTGAGGCAACGGAAACACGTAGCACGCAGCCCCTTTATCTGAGTTCGGTCAACAAACGAGATGCCGGCGCCCTGATGTAGCACGTAACCTGAAACGGTCAGCAGGAATCACGAACATAACCGCGTTGGGCAGGAAAGACCTTGTGCTCTGGTCACTCACCCTGCGCGTCGGAATCAGCGTCCTTCGCCAGGCGTATTGTTGGAGGAACTTTTTCGCCCTTGGGAATGAAGACCATTGACACGGAATTGACGCAATGGCGGACATTCTTCTGGGTGAAACCTTCGCCCTCAAAAACATGCCCAAGATGACCACCGCAATGACTGCAGACGATTTCCGTGCGAAACCCGTCCAGGTCGACATGCTTGGTAACGGCATCTTCAATTTCGTCGTCGAATGACGGCCAGCCACAGCTGCTGTGAAACTTCTGATCTGATCGGTACAGTGGCGCGTTGCAGCGGCGACAAACGTAGGTGCCAGCTTCTTCATTATCAGTATACTCACCAACAAAGGCTCGTTCAGTTCCTTTGCCGACCAGCACGTATTCCTCGAATTCCGTCAGCTTGTTGTATTCAGTCCGCACTTCTTCCTGCATTTCTGCACCCCTGTCTGAACTCGTTTCCGATTCACTGGCAGTCGGTACGGCCGTCTTGACGGGCGTCAGCGGTGTTTCCTCCAAAGTCACCGATGGCGCACCGGAATCGTTGGCACATCCTGCAATCGCCGCGCTGCACAGCAACACCACCGGAAAACAGTTCCGCATGATCTAACCTCTGTGTTTGTAGCTCCGAAACTCAAGTGACGGTCATGCCCGTCATCAGCAGGTGTCCAGAATAACATCTTGGTGGCGACAACGCGACGGAGAATTGTGACGGTCGTCAAGGACACTACAGGTATCAGAAGTCGTGCAGACTCAGCACAGCGACCGCCTGAATGGGCCTGCCGGTAAAATCAAACATTGCACGCCGTCTTCTATGAGCCGGAAATCGTGAGATGTGACGGTGAAGAACAGCGTCTGAATCACGAGCGGACAAGGCGCAGAGTCCTTTCTTTGGTAGCGTACGAACGAAGATATGGGACAATTCTGCGGTGCGATGTCCATCGTCCGGGGGCGACGCAGTGCTCGAATGCGGCGAAGATCTGCCGTGGAATTGTTCAATCTTTGTTCAATCTGTATTGTCGCAAGTTCCGTTTCCACCCAAGAACAGTGGCAAACACACGGGAAAGATTCATAATGAACAGCATCATGTTTACGATCGTGCCCATCTTTATCGGAATCGTCGCACTGTTCGTTTTCGGAGGTGTCTTCATGACGTTTCTGTCGGCCTTTCGGCATCGGGGAATGATCCAGCAGTTCACCGAGGAGGCGCTGCGTCAATCACGCGATCAGGCGACACCACAACAGCAAAACACGCAGCGCCCGGCGTCCACTCCTTCCGACTATGCCTGCGACAACTGCGGCGCGGCACTGGGTGCCGATACAGAAATCTCTCCCAGTGGCGACTTCAAGTGTGAATACTGCGACAGCTGGTCTAAAATCAAGTCCTGAAGCGGACGTGCGGTATCAGTAGTTTTGGATGACCGTCGGAGTAAGATGCAGTATCGAAGTTCTGCCACGGTCAGCCGCCACAAAGATATTCTCGCGTCGCGTGCCAGCCACGGCAACACAATCCGAATTTCACGGAGCTGTTCATGATGCGATGTTTTACTGCGTTGGTAATTTGCTCAATTTTGTCCGGATCGGCTGACGCAGATTCAAAGGACGGAAAGCTCGACATCTATTTCATTGATGTGGAAGGCGGTGCAGCAACGCTGTTGGTCACGCCGTCGGGTGAATCAATGCTGATCGATTCGGGGTATCCGGACAATCGTGGACGCGACAAAGATCGAATTATTCATGTCGCCAAAGATGTGGCCGGCCTGTCCCGAATCGACCACGCCGCCGTTTCTCACTGGCACCGTGACCACTACGGAAATCATGCGGCACTGGCCGCGGAATTCGGCATCGGTACGTTCTGGGACCGAGGAATTCCCGACACACTGCAGGAAGATGATTCCTTTGAAACACGCATCGCAGCCTACCGCGCGGCGTCGCAGAATCAGTCCAAAGCACTGCGGGCCGGAGACCGCATCCCTCTTAAGTTCGGAAAGACAGAATTAACAGCGAAGGTGCTGACGTCCGGCCGCAGCGTTATACCCAATAACGGCCCGCAGAATCCGTACGCGGATCGACATGAACAGGCCGACGTCGATAGATCTGACAACGCCGCAAGTCTCAGCCTGCTGTTCCAGTTTGGTAATTTCCGTTTTCTTTGCTGCGGTGACCTGACGTGGAACATCGAAGGTAAGCTGGTGACGCCGAACAACCCAATCGGCACTGTTGATATTTTTATGGTCACTCACCACGGACTTCCCATGAGCAACAATCCGGCATTAGTGCTGGCCGTTAACCCATCAGTTACGATCATGTGCAACGGGCCGACAAAGGGCGGCGCCGAATCGACACTGAAGACGCTTCATGAAATCAAGGCATTGCAGGATATGTATCAACTGCACCAGAACATCAAACTGGATGCGTCTCTGCAGGCACCTGCCGCATTCATTGCCAACACGGGCACGACGGCAACATGCGAGGGTCAGTGGGTGAAGACCAGCGTGGCGGCCGACGGAAGCGGTTATACGGTGCAGATTGGCCCCGGTGGCAGGAAACGCTCATACGACACTCGAAAGCACGTGACCCCCTGAGACCAAATGTCTCACCAGCCGATGCACACTTCCTCCTGGTATCAGAAATATACTCAGAATCGCAGCAATCATGCCGCGTAATTCTATAAACGTTATCACCCGATCGCCGTCCCGCCTTTACAGAATGACTTGCCATTCGTGGAGCGGGCTTTGCGGTTAGAAGTCACTTTCGTTAATTTGTGGGGCTGCACCAACACTCAACCGATTCGGAAATTGTCCTCATGAAGCATATTTTTCTTGCCGCCGCCGTGCTGGCAGCGCCGTTGCTGTTCTCCGTGAATGCCCCAGCCGCTGAACCAATGAGGGCGCTGATCGTTGATGGCCAGAACAACCACAAAGTCTGGCCGAAAACGACACAAATGATGAAGTCGTATCTTGAAGACACAAAACTGTTCACGGTCGACGTGGCAACAGCTGCACCCAGGGGATCCGACCCGAACTTCAAGCCGGAATTCGGAATCTACGATGTTGTCGTCTGCAACTTTGGCCATGGGGCCGCTCGCTGGCCGGCAGAAACGGAAAAAGCGTTTGAAAACTTTGTCGGTGACGGCGGTGGATTTGTTGTCGTGCATGCCGCTGACAATTCATTCCCGGACTGGACAGCCTACAACGAGATGATCGGAATCGGAGGGTGGGGCGGTCGAAACGAAAAGAGCGGACCCTACGTCTATACAAACAATGAAGGCGATCTCATTCGCGATACTTCGGCGGGTCGGGGAGGTAACCACGGCAAGCAGTGGGAATTCCCGGTCGTCGTCCGCGACCGCGAACATCCAATCACCAGAGGAATGCCGGTGGAATGGCTGCATGCCCAGGATGAGCTGTACGACCAGTTGCGAGGACCGGCGCTGAATATGCAGATTCTGGCGACAGCAGAATCCCAGGTAACCAAACGGCATGAACCAATGATCTTTACGGTTAAATATGGCAAGGGGCGAGTCTTTCACACTCCGATGGGGCACGCTGAGTATTCACAGGAGTGCGTTGGTTTTATCACAACGCTGCAACGCGGGACCGAATGGGCGGCGACCGGCAAAGTATCGATTGCCATCCCCGATGATTTTCCGACCGCGGACAGACTAAGCAGTCGAAAATACGACGAATAAGCAACGCTGCCGGGATGCCGTGGACTGGTTTTCAGCCGGTCCGGGCACAGCGGTCCACAAGGTCGATGGTGGCTGAGCTTCTCAGCACTGGGCGGTGCTTCGGTTCGTATCGCACAGGGCCCACGGCCATACAGGCATGGTCGAGGGAGGCAGCACTTACTGAATTGAATAGATTTACGGCGTTGAAACCTGCGCATCCCGCAGACCGGAACTCAGTTCTGAAATTGCGAGCTGGATCGAACCGTTGTAGTATCCCGCAAGAAGTCCAGCGCCGCCGTTCTGACAAAAGTGGTCGCGAGTCAGCCGGAACCAGTCACCCGGTTTGCGAAAGCCCAGACGTTTACCAAGCCAGAAAACGTATTCCTGTCGGTTCCCGATATGCTTCCAGAAACTCTGCGGGACGCTGCGAAACAACCAGGCCCGCCAGCGATACTCCGGCAGATAGTCACTGAGAACGGACTGAACACAACCATTGAATTCGCCGTTCAGCAATCCGCCCCCGTGGTGATTGAAAAAGTCGGCGCCAGTCACGTTGTACCAGTCTGTTGTCTGTGAAATCTTCAGTTGTTTCCCAAGCCAGTCCAGATAAGTCGCACGGTTGGCCTGGACTTTCCAATATCCGTTAGGGGAGCCGCCAAACAGCCACGGCTTCCAGCCATAATCGGGCAGAAAATCAGCCATCGCGTTCTGAACGGACGAACGATACCTGTTGCGAAGGAGGCCACCGCCGGAATTCCGCTGAAAATGATGCTTGCGCAGTGCGTACCAGTCTTCTGCGGCCAGAAAACCACATCGGCTCCCCAGCCAGCTGAAATATCGAAGCCGATTCTGTCGAACATCCCAGAACCCGTTGGGCACCCGTGGATTCATCCAGGGCAGTTCCGTCGTGGAAAGCGACAACCCAGCAATTGTGTCTTTTCCGTCTGCATAATCTGAGCAAACCGGATGAATCGCCTGTTGCATCATATCTTCATTCATCCGGAGCCAATGTCGCGGAGTTCCACATTCACGACAGCTTATTCGTTCCCCGAAAAAAAATATTGCAGACGAAACCCGGATTTTATTGCAGCAGAACAGTCCGTGGCGAGAACGGCGCCATGATTCAAACCGGATTCCTGCAAGAACGCCTACCAACCCATTGTGTACTGAAGTGTGGCGACACCAGCAGCGCTAAAATCAACAGGCACAAGGAGCTCCCGCTGCCCACCGCTCTCCCGAACGACCGGCTCGGCCCCGTTGAATTTCAGGTGAATGGCGTTGTCAACAACCCAGCTGTCGCCCTGCCGTTCGATGTCGCCGGTAATCACTCGGAAGTATAAGCCTGCCATCGCCTTATCCGACGTGAACTGCAGCGTTCGGCTCAGCGAAGCAAAGGCATCACCGGCAGCCGGCTCAATAAAGTCGACGGCACGGACCCCATTCCATTCATAGCGGAACGCTGGTCTGCCATTATCGCTCAAACTGTATCCGCGGAAACGGTATCCGGCATCACGAGACGATTCCGCAGGCCACGGTATGTCCAGAGTCTTCAGCACAGCCAGTGGCTGGCCCAGTGTCAGACGCATGACGTGATCGCCCATGGGCGTCTGGTATCCCTGACCTCGACCAACCCAGTGCATGGACGCGTCCATAAAGGCACCGTGCCAGATCAGTCCCAGGCTCATCTGTTCCGCGTCCCATGCAATATGAGCTTTCTCCGGATAGCCGACAGCGATACCCCGCGCGGACAATCCCTCGATGAAATTTCGGTAGATCATCGGTCGATCCACCGGCTTCAGTTCGATGGATCTGGCGACCAGACCAGACGGTAACTTTGCTTTATTCCCGTCCAGCAGATACAGCCAGATCGCCTCGATCTGCTGAGACGGCTTGCCGTGCAGAATCTTCGGTACGACGGACCTGTTGTTCGGCCACGCTGACGGCATGCGGGTTCCTGGGCGATATGCCTGAGGATTCAAAAGATATCGGTGAAACCATTCGCGACGCAGCCGAGTTGTCATAGTGGTCAGATCGATTGACTGAATTCCCGTGGCTTTGTGTTTGCCGAAGTAATGACACTTAATGCAGGACAGTGCCTGATCACCCACCATGAATCGAGCGTCCGCAATCACGCGATGATCCGGATCTTCAAAAGGAACATCCTCCACACCTGTCCGCGCATCTGCCTGGCTGAACAGGTCTGTCAAACGGCCGACATTCTGTTCTCCGAACTTCGGCATCCGTGTCGTCATATACGGACGGTCCTTTGTGCCGTTGTTCATAACGTGTTTCAGCCAGCTTTGCTGCAGCTTGTCCCCGATGCCGTCCAGGTGCGGAGGAATGCGGCCTTCGTCCCCCATTTCCGGAATCGTGGTCATGAACAGTTCGTTATGTTCGCGCGGCACGCCGCCCACTTTGTCGCGCTGGTGACAGGCGTAACAGTTGAGAGTCAGCATTACATCGCTGATCCGGTGCGCAATTTCAGGAACGGCATCTTCCGCCACAGTTTTCAACGCAGCCAGAGCAGCAGCGATGTCACTGCGTTGCTGCTGATTCAACGCGAAATCCGGCACGCCCGACCGCGGATTGTCGGACAGACACCCCTTGCTCGCCATCAGTTCGGCGAACGGAGGCACCTTTTTCTGTAACGCAGCCTTCTCGGCAATCTTATCAGCGACCTTCTCGTGCTGATGGCACGACGCACACCCCAGAGACGCAAAGAGTTGTTGTCCTTCCTGCACGAGTTCCTGGTTGACCTGAAAGCTGCGACGTGCTTCCGGAGATTCTTTGCTGTTGCTGACATGTCCGACCAGCGGCTGACGATTGATGCCGGGCCCCTTGATCTCAACTTTCAGAGATTCTTCACCGCCGGCCTCAAAATATTCAACAACAACCGAATGAACTCCGGCGGCCAGACTGTGACGTGCATTCTTTGTGGTATGAGGATGAATGTCGTCAACGTCGATGACAATCGCACCATCAATCAGCAGGCGGCTGCCATCGTCGCTGCCCAGCCAGAATTCGTATTCACCGTCTGTGGCGATGTGCAGAAACGCTTTGAACCGCAACCCAAACTGGTCCTTTCTGGCAGCTGCTCTGACGTCAAAATCGGCGGCGGCTCCGGTTCCTTTCGGTGTCAGAGCATCGAAGTCGGGAAGCTCCTTCCATGAACCTTCAAAATACTCGAAGGTCAGATTCGGCTTCACGTCGACATTCTGCAGCAGGTAGTTCGCAACGTCACGAGCCTCATCGTCATTCAAATTAAGTGACGGCATGCGGCCGGATGGTCGCACAGCATGCGGATTCTTCAGGAACGAAAACAGGCTTCCGACTGTATACTTTGTCTCCAATGGCCCCAGTGGCATTGCGTATGACGGCCGTTGTGCGGCCGCCATACGCTGATCACCGTGACACGCTGCACATCCCAGCGAATGGAACAGGCGATCGCCTCTTGCAATCGAATCTGCGGACACCGGTGACGGAACGACAGCTCCGTCCCCGGCAAGAAAATGTGTCAGCGCCTCGACATGTCTGGCAGAGTTCTCGCCCGACAAAACCGAAGGCATGGCGGTTCCTGGTTTGACGTGCTGCGGATTCGCGATGAATCGTTTCAGGAACTCCGGCGTCACTCGATCGGAAACGCCGGTCAGAATCGGCGCCTGACGCTGTGGTAACGCAGAGCTTAGTACGGTTCCGTGGCAGGACTGACAGTTCAGTTCTGAAATCAGCAGCCGACCGGCAGCCACGGCCGACAGTGGACCATCCCGAAACCTTTCATAGGCAGGCACAACAACGTGATCTGGTGCCGCGAGACTGTCCTGACCGAAAGTGGCAGAAATGACCGGAAGCAGAAACGCCATCGCCGCAATCGCACCGGTTGCGCTGAGATTCTTCTTTATTACCACGGGGGGACACCAACAGAAACTGAGGGGAAGGAAATTGTAGATATTACCCGGCCGGGCCGCAGCTTTCACAGCGTCTGACATTTTTTGTCAGCACGGGAAAACGCCGAAGACATGGCTGAAAGACTGAGAAATCGTCCCGACATCGGGTCGCACAGCCCTCGACGGTGACGACTGAGTGTCGGAGTTTACAGTCAATTGTTCAATCAACTGCCTGGCCTGACTCTGAATCGGTGGACGTAAGCACCAGTTTTGAACCTGCAGACTGTGGAGTGTCATCAGCCTGAGTCCATACTGTACCGTCAGCGCGACACCTGTGGGTAACACACGGTGATCGTCAGGCAGAATCAGCGTTTCAGGAATTCGATAATTGCTGACGAAAGACCGTCATCTCCATACGCCATCAATTTTTCTGTCACAAAACTGAGAATCGGCACGGCGCCTGCATGGAACAATTCGTATTGAAAGAACGTCGTTCACCTGTCGGGCCAACGATTGTCAACATCCTGTACCGGGCTCTTAAGACCTCATTCCGGTCAAAAGCAACAGGTCAGACAAAGCGAACCCGTCGGCTGCAACACATGTCCGAACCCTGAAAAGGAAATGAAGGGAATTCAGTTATGTCATTCAATGCACAGAACATAGAAAATCATCTTCTTGAATCCGCAGCCGGACAGGCCGTCTACGATTCGCTTGTGCAGGCCAACGTCAATCTCCAAACCGTTTCCATTGAACTGGTCAAGCAGATGCTGATTGCCGAGTACAAGTATCGCAGAACGGTAGACTACGTGAATTCATCCATGCCGATGACGGTCTGCTGACAGCAATGGGGGGGCATCGGAATCACGACGACCCGACGCAAGCAGGCCGGACCGAGCGAAGCACTGTTCCGGCGTCGCCAGCTTATTTTTCGGATCATCCCATTGTCTTAGCGGCGTCGCTGTGGCTCCTGGTTCCGACCGACCTTAACAGTCTGCTTTGCTACGGCATCAACAGGCCGAAGTATTCGTGAATGAATTGTTTGCGATCATCTTCCGACTGAACATATTGAACCAGTGCGTACAGTTTTTTCTGGTCGCGCATCAGCTTGGCCGCCAATCGCTCTTCGTCTGCCAGTTGTTCCGGCAATGATGACAGAACGGTCGTATTGCCCAGGTCAATTTCGTCTTCAATGACGCCATATCGCTGCAGCATCGCCAGTACTGTCTCCACGCGACGATCATGTCGCTGGCGATCACACAGCTGTTCTCTCAGCCAGTCGATGCCAAACGCTCTCACCTGTTCAGTATTATTTCGCAGGTGATCGTAGACGCGCTGATAGAAATCGGCATCGGGGTTGCTCCAGCGTAGAAACTCCATTTGCGTATTCAGATCTCTCTGATCGTACAGCAACACGCATTCAGACGGCTTTCCGTCGCGCCCGGCTCTGCCGATCTCCTGATAATACGATTCCATGGACCCCGGCACGTCGGCGTGAATAACAAAGCGAATGTCTTCCTTGTCGACTCCCATGCCGAAGGCGTTTGTCGCCAGTACCAGACGGTTACGGCCACTCATAAAATCGTCCTGAATGGCCTTACGGCTGCGGCGTTCAAGGTTGCCGTGATAGCAGACGTGCGAAACACCTGCTTTCTGCAATCGATCGCTGAATTCTTCCAGCGTACGAATCAGCGTAAAATAGACAATCCCGCTGCCAGTCGAATCCGTGGTCCGCCACCGTTCAAATATCCGGGTCATGGCGGCGACTTTCTCGTCCGCGTCCCAGACGTCCTGAACCTTCAGTTCCAGGTTGGGCCGGTCGATGCCCTCGTGAAACATGTGAATTTCATCGGGCTGCAGCCCCAGCTGCCGCACGATATCGGTCTGAACTTCCGGTGTAGCGGTTGCAGTCAGCGCGATGGTCGTGGGGTTGCCCATCAATGCCCGCAACTGTGCCAGACGCGTATAGTCGGGTCGAAAGTCATGCCCCCATTCGCTGATACAGTGAGCTTCGTCCACCGCCAGCAATCGGACAGTTCGCCGGGCAATGATCTCCAGAAATTCCGGTTTACGAAAACGTTCGGGGGTCACATACAGAATTGCGTAACGTCCGTCGGCGATGGCTGAGTAACGCGTCTCGCGTTCGTGCTTTCTGAGCGACGAATTAATGAACGTGGCCTTAATTCCACGATCCTGCAGAGAATCCACCTGATCCTTCATCAGCGCGATCAGCGGAGACAGCACCAGCGTGATGGGCGGCTTTTTATCATCACTGCGTGCTGCAGCAATCGCCAGCGCCGGAATCTGGTAACACAGCGACTTGCCCATCCCGGTGGGCATAATCACCATCGCATGCTGATTGCTCAGCACGTGTTCGATGATTTTCTGCTGCGGCCCGCGGAAGGTGTCGAAGCCAAAATAAGATTGAAGAAGTTCACTGACGTTGGGCACTCTCTATTGACTCCAGTCCGCGTGAGGCACAGTGTGCAGTTTCAAGTCGTGACGTGCCTGCAATTCTGTGACTTCGTCGATCAGACGCGCTGTGTCGTCTTCGTCGGCAGTCACCGTCACCGACAGGTCGAAGGTCACAGACTGCTGCGATTTCAATGAAATGACTCGCCCCTGTTGTCGTTCGAAGGTCTTCAGGTTCGGAAAGCTGCTGCCTGGTTCAAGCCCGGTAACATAACCGTCGGCTTCCGGCTGAGTGTTCTTCCAGAGTGTCAGCCAGGGCAGTGTGGACACGTCAAATCGAATTCCCACGGCTTTCGACGCGGCCGGGTCCCGCAGTACGGCAAGACTGCGACCATCGTCAGCTGCGATTGGCTTCGTGAAATAGCACTGTTCTGTGTATCCAGCGGTCGGCTTACCGTACGTTGTCCATGTCTTCAGATCCTCAACTGCTCTTGCATCTCGCGGCGCCACTTCTTCAGCTGCTATGTGAAACGTAGCACCTTCACCAAGGAATGGACGTCCGATGTTACAGTGGTACAGCATCTCAACCTCTGCCACTGCGTCCCCCAGATTCTGCACGGTATCGCTGATTTCAAACGTCGTACTACCGATGTGCGTTGTCAGCGTAGACGTCAAACGCAGCTTCCCGCCGAACACGCTGGCCTCGTCAACCACACCAGTCACAGAAATCGCTCCGTCATCTGAGATTTCAACTCTGACGTCATGAGCTGCCAGATTCGCGATACGACCGTGCAACGACAGAAACTGCTCCGACACAACATTGCCGTCAGCGTCGCGCACCACGTCCGTCCCTGGTGCTCCGTGCCAACTCAGGCCGCAGCGACAGATCAACTCGTTGAAACCGTCCAGCCAGCCAATGCCTCCACGCCGGCTCTGATCCACAAACGCAGGGTGAACGGGCCGCTCAACTGGTGACTTCCATTGCAGTAGCGTGTCCACAACCTGCGCTTTCCATATTCCCATGCCGCGCGTGGGCAGAATTGCCAGGCGAGTGCACCCGTTGTCCAGCCAGATGACATCCACACCATCGGACAGTCCACCCTGAAGACGTTCCAGCCGAACACTCCAGTCCGCATCGCCGCGGGCCACAGCTGTCGATCGGGCGTCGATGGAACACCCTGCCTCATAAATGCCTTCGTCAACGTTTAAGACTGTGAATGACGTTGTCACTTTGCCGCCTTTTCCATGAACTGTTTCAGAGATTCGCTACGGTCTCTGATTTAGGTTTTCCCGTGACCGCTGTCAATCGTTCTGAGACACCAGGGGCACATGTCCGGCAGCGACGGGAATGCGCTGGTTGATTGCAGGTAGTTTCCACACCTTTTGCAGCCCGAGACGTGAGCGAGGAATGTTTGGGCAATCGCTTGGTCCAAAGTCCGTCGCTCACGCATCGCGTTGCCCGATATGGTGCAACGGAATTTCTGAAACGGCTTGCAGGCTCACGAAGGCTTCTCACCCGCCGCCGGACTTAGCCTGCACGCACCAGAATCAGCTCGCCAGGAACTCAATTCAACGCACGGCAATGTACTTATACACACCGCCGGACTGTTGCGCCAGCAGCTGCAGCCATGATTGCCGTCGTGATTCTCTGGGCCCCGCACCAAATTCGATGACGTGAATGCGAGTCCGATTCTGGTTTAGACGGCGAAGATCGTCCAGGTCTGAACCAGCACCCTTTGTCGACAGAGCGGGATTATCGCCGTCGGTCAGGAAATAAATCACATCCGCCTGCAAATCGAGTGCACGCAGCAGGGGGCCTTTATGTTCCGTACCAGCTCTCGGCTGCACACGATCGATTTCAGCGGCTGCCAGCTGCACGTGAACCTCCGTGGCAACATACAGGTCCTGCAGAGTACGCCTTCTCAGTTTCATCTGAGTAATCGCCTCGTTGTAAAACAGGACCTGAAATTTTTGATTCGGACGCAGCAGTCTCAGACTGCCTTTCAACTGACTTTTGGCCAATCCCATCCGGCGACCTTCGCTCATACTGCTGGAAGTGTCCACGACGTAGACGAAGCTGCTGCCTCCGTCGATAATATTCATAAACTGTGTTTCGCCGGGGCCCGGTGTGGGAGAACCTGCACTCCCCTGGCCGGAATTCGCTGCCGGACGAATCTGCGGGGGAATGCCACCCTGAAGTGTTGCAGGACTGCCTATCGGTTCTCCAGGGCCAATGGTTTTCGACAGATCCATGGCGACCGCCAGGGGACTGCTGGCTTGATTTGGTGACGGTTCGGTGGCCAGCAGTTCTGAAATCGTGGGGGCTTCCGTGGGGATCGATTTCTGTGTTTGGAGCCGCGCAACGGGATCGGCAGCCTGCTCCGGTTCAACGTCATGGGGATTCTGTCGGGGCGTGCTGGTATTCCGGTCTGATCGATCGGGAATCACCGCCAGTCCGACTTCGCGGTAATCTCGTCCACCGGCTTCCACCGGCACGCCCCGATCACAGCCGCGCAAAGACATTCCCGCGACGACCAAAACTGCCAGATGCACAGCCAGCGAGATCATGCTGCCGGGAAGCAGTGCGGCGAGTCGAATGCCCGAATTTCGAGTTGGCAGATCCATGTGGAATTGGCCAGTCCGTGCTTGCCCTGACTTACCGGGTGCTTTGTCTTACTGTTCGGTTGTCAGCTCCGGCGTCTCGGTTGCGGAAGGATCATCACTCGCGGCGATCTGCTGAATGCTTTCAATGACCTGTGCGGTCAGGTCGACTTCCGGGATCGGATCGCCATCCGGATGCTTGAACTGAAAGGTGTCTTCGGGGATGGCGCTATTGACCGCGATCCGGCGAAAATCCAGAACGACCGCCGGGCGAATCTGTTTCTGTTCGGGATTGGGGTGTTTCTTCAGGTATTCGACTCTTCGCGGCAGCAGCACATCCGCATCAAAGTAAATCCGCACGTAGTCCGGAATGTATTCGGGCAGAGCGGCAGCCGGGTCGTCAGTCAGGCCGAAGTAGTCCTTCCGGGCCTGAGCAGACCAGCGACCGGAAAGGACAAGATATCGCTTGTCTCCGGACTGTTGTTCCATGACCGTGCCGAATTCCATGCCGGCCTGCATCTGGGCAACCAGAGTCTGAAGTCCGCCGACTCCCAGCGCCTGCAGGCTTTGGGCTGCACTGTAGTTCGGCAATTCCCCCACGGCATCCACGATTTCACGGATATTGCGACGCGTTAATTCCTTCTGATCACCATTCACCCACAATGACCACAACACGCTGCCGTCACAGACCTGCTGCAGAGAACCAGTAACGCTGTCCTCTGGATTTTCTTCCTCTTTTCCGTCCAGAGCCAGATGTTCTGCGTCGCTGGCCTTGAGAGCTCTTATGGGAGCGATACGGTACTCCAGTCGCATCCGGTTTCCAGTGGCGTGAACGTATCGCCCGGCAGCGTGAAATCTCTGTCCGGACAGCACCACGGTTTGATAGATCTCACAGGACAGTGAATCCACGCTGTTTAGTTTTGCACTGACTTTGCTGAATACGTCCGCTGCTGCGAGATCGGATTTCGTTTGTACCGGAGCTGCTTTCTTCGGTGGATCCTGATTCTGGGCCAACACAGACGGGCCAAATGTGCTGGCGGCCGCTGCAACGGCAGAAATAGCCACTCCGCAGAGGGTAAGGGACAATGTCAAATTTTGCGGTTTATGCTTCATGTGCGGATTGTGCTGAATTTGCCAAAGATTCGAGTTGTTCAGTCCCGAAACAAGGAGTGAAGGACCAGTATCCGTCGAATGTCGCAGACCAACTGCGCTGAGAAGGGTGTGAGCAGCAGTAATTCTACTGCTGAACACACTGCCAGGTCGACAGCAAACATCTTTTTGCCGTCTTCCGCGATTCTGGTCGAAAAGACAGTTTCCACAACGACATACGGTGATTCGATAAGGCGCTGTTGGCTGAAATTGCCAATGGGACGGAAGGGATTGCAATGAGATACTATTTTCTGGTGTTGGGCGCCCTGGTCGTGGTCTGCACAGGTTGTGCAAGCCTTGATACCGGCAGCAGCGTTCTCAGCAATCGCGAGCATGTCGCGCCGCCGGCTGCCCTGCAGTCACGCCCGGGTCCGATGGTCGATGGACCTGGACCTGGTGTGATGAGCATGCTTGGTCAGCCCGGCATGGGCCCGGCAGGGAACGCGGGCATGGCGGGACCGCCGATGTCGACTCAGATCAAGTTTGTCGGTCCGGACACAATGACAGTTGGCTGGCGGGCCGGCGAGACTTTCGCCAGCAGTCAGGTGCAGTCTGGTCAATACTATGACTTTTATCAGTCGGCCGTGTATCAGCTGATGCTGGAAGGAGTCGGACTTCCTGGTGTAGCCGCTCGTCCGCTGTACCCCACTCTGGAAGTGCGAGCCGCTCACCCGAACACCCTGGCTTACCTGCAGCACAACTCTGTTCCGGTTGAGATCACAGAAGAGGATCTGGAACATGTGAACAGCAGCAATATGGTCACGAAGGTGATCTACCTGCCGGCTCCCGAGTTTCAGGCGCGAGCAATCGCCGGCGTGGAAACACTGGTCTCCACACGACTTGACCCAGGTATCGATCCTGTACAGCAGGCAGAACAAATGGGAACAGTCATGCTGATCCTGCGTTTTGGTAATAAGGACCTGCAACCACCGGCATCGATGTTGAATGCGGATGGTTCCGTCACTCAGGTGAACTATATGATCATGAATGGCCAGGACGGCCAGGTAGCACCTCCGACACCAATCAGCACCCTGGCGACAGATGCCGGCGGCGGTATTCCTTCGGCGATGATTGCAGCCGGCGGCGGAGTTCCAGGACAGCCATCCGTACCTGTCGCAGGCATGGGAGCGATGCCACCATGGGGCATGCCCATGACGGGCACTCCGATCGGACTGCCCGGACCTCCTCACCTGCCACTTGGCGGACCGGCCGGGTTGAAATCTCACACGGTCAGAAATCTGTCACAGAACAAAATGCCGGACCCGGTGGATCATATGCTTATCGACGTGAAGCACGATCCAGGCTACAGCGTACCGCAACCGGTACGACACATTCAGTACACAGAAAAACACCCTGTCCACCGTGCAGGCGAAGTTGCCCATCCGGTTTCCAAGGCCTCTCAATTCTACGGTTTCTAACCTGACCCACCCGGTCCGGATGTATGCCACGTTGCATCACTGACAGGACACTGCAGCACAGTCGGTAAGACAGTGTCGGTTTCAGGTGCAGGTTCACCGAAGTTAAAAAGAAAAAGTTGCCGGGGGGCGATTGCGGAGTGACTTCACTTCTGATCGCCCTCGTTTTGTTAATACATTCTTTTTGCTAGTACATTGTCGAAGCCAGACTGATGCCCCGAAAGACTGACAGCCTCATCCGAGTCCTGAAGAAGACCATGCTGGTGTTCGTTGTCGGACTGCTTCCGGGCGGGACGGCAACCGCTCAGACGGATACTGACTACCATCAGCCGCTCAGCCAGAACAGTCCCCCCGGTCAGGCTGCCGCGTGGATGAATTATCTGCGGCAATATGATCCGACGTGGCTGCAGCCTCTATCCGTGGAAGTCGCCGGCGGCGGTAATGTTCGCATATTCTCAGGCGCAGGGAATCCGGTCGGTCCCGCGACGACCCCCGCGCTGGTGGCGGTAAATGTAGGACATGTTTACCGGCTGCACGTCGGTAAAATGCCCGGTTTCCCGGGCGTAGAAATCTATCCGTCCGTTGAACTGCTTGATCGCCTGCATCCGCCACAGGGACGAGAAAACGAGTATCCGATTCCGATCACAATCTCTGCAGAAGACGTTCGCACTGCACTCAGTGGTCAGCTGGTCACGCGGGTGATCTATCTGGAGCAGCCACAGATCGCTCAGGAACTTGACCCACTGCACCGTGAGATACCACAAAGCGTTCTGCCGTCAGACAACTCGCTCCAGGAAGCAGATCGCCTGGGCAGGCCGATGGCCATCATTCGCATCGGCGGACGACGACCATCCGCCGGGGCTTCGTTGTCGTTCTTCGGCACAGGTGGAGGAGTCGAGCTCCGACAGGCGGTCACCGAACGCAATGCCACCGAACCCGCCGTTGTGCGGATCGGTCGGACAGTTATTTCACCAACACGGTAAATTTGAACCTTTCTGCACAGATCATTCAGTCTTCGCATTCTTTAAGAGCCCCTTTACAACCTTCAAGTTCCAGGGACATGCCCAACCTACTGAACATACTTCGTTCAAACTGTCGCCTGTGGCTGTCGGGCCTGTGCTGCAGTTCTGTCATTGTCGGCTGTGCAGCCACCGGCAGCAACGCGCCGGACGCAGTCCTGGCAGCCCGTGCCACCGGAAAACCCCTGACGGAACAGGCGTCTGCGCTGGAAATCGGTGTGGCGACTTACACGCAAAGTGAAACGACTACGCCCGCGACCGATTCTCTGAGTGCCCAGTCAGTCGCCGGTGAAAACGTAGAACCGGTGCAGGCAGATTACGATGCGACGGATACGACCGCGACCGTGGGGCATTCATCGGCCGACAGGGAAGGCAGACGCGTTCGCGGGCAGAATCCGTTTGAAACACCAACACTTAATCCCACTCAACCCGTCTCACAATCGCAACCGGCAGGCGGCACGGGGATTGCCGCCACAACGGGATTTGTAACGACCGAATCCGTGGTCAACACGGCCGGTACTGCAGGCAGATCTGCCACAACGTTCCGACCTGCAGAGCCACGAATGCCTTCGGCTCAGCCTGGTGGATCGCCTGCTGCGTCTGTCATCGTGGCAGCCTCATCGCTGGCACAGGCTTATCCGGACGAATACATATTCGACGGTGGAGATCGCGGCCATCCGGTCCATTATCATGGCGGCGTAATGGGCGGACTCGATACAGAAGACACGGTGGCAGAATTCAAGGACCACACCGGAGAAAACCACGTACGAGCCAGTAACCGAGTGGCAGTGTACGCACCACGATTCGGCGCTGTGCGAACGGTCATGGGTGTCGGCATCGACGTAGCAATCAACAAGGCTGCCGGAGCAACTGAGGTTTCCGGACTCGGCAAGCTGCACGAACAGCGTGGCCTGGATGTCCGCGTACGTAACTCGCGAGCATCAGGCCTGGGCACACGTCGCAGCGCAAGTGGTGTCGAAACAGCTCTCCCCGCTCACCTGTCTCAGGGTTCTGAAGTTCTTGCTCTGAATCGAAATGTCGAGCAGGGACTGGAAAACAAATCTTCCAGCGGTCCCGGAACGCTTGAGAGATCTCAGGTGTATCAGCTGAACCTCGAAATTCTTGAGCCTGCTACCTCCCGCATCAGAACGGGCTTTGGACAGACAGCGGCTCTGTCACAGGCAACACTGACGCGAGCGACGTTTCGCGTGCAGTCAACTGTCGGCGTCGAAGAAAAACGTGGCCGTAAGGGCCGCATTCATCTTACTAAGGAAGCGTCGTCACTCACCGCGAAGTCGGGCGATGTCATCACGTTCAGAATCCACTTCCGAAACATCGGCGACCACAACGTCCACGACGTCCGCATCATTGACAACCTGACTCCTCGACTGAAGTACGTTTCGGGAAGTGGGCAGGTGGATCTGGCTGACGGCAGCGGTGGTGCACTTTCAGTACTTCCGAATGCGGAAGGAAGTGAAACACTGGAATTCACGCTGGATACACCGCTCAAAGGCGCTGCTACCGGTACAATTACATTCCAGGCAAAGGTTCTTTAACAGAAACAGTTTCGAGTACACAGAACAGCATTCGCGGATATCTCTGTCGCATCAGACACTGATGTGAACTTTTCTGTCAGAGTGAAGGGGCTGACGGAAAAGAGTGCCGTGAGGGGACGCAACATCGCTGTCTGTGTACGAGAAGAGCCCGCTGCAATACATGCAGCGGGCTCTTTCTTTTTTGTGCAGCACCGTCTCACGTGACACCGACTTCAAACGCAGTCCACGTAAGTACGGCTATTGTCAAGCTGCCTGTTGCCTGCCGAAGACAGCAACCCTCTGGAAGATGAGTGCGGCTAATCGCTGTCCACCAGAAGCCGGGCAGGTGGAACCTGACCAGCCATAACAGCAAAGGCAGCTTCCAGTTCGATCTCCATCTGAGCGTTGGACGTACCTGATGCAATGTGTACGTATTCGCCACCGCTCATCCGGGCAATCGCGTCCATCAGGACCGTGTCCGCACCATCGCCCATTGAGATCGTGTGAACGGTATAGCCCGCATCATATGCCTCCTTCGCTCGAACAAAGGAATGCAGAGCGGCCCGCCAATTTCCACCGCTGTTGCCACCACTTACGTAGCTGCTGTCAATAACGACATCCGCTGAACCGTCTTCATCAAAGTCGGTGATATCATTCCAGTTCCAGCCGGGCGGCAGGCTGCCCGTACCATATCCATTTGGATATTGATTGGACTGACCATCCGTCATCAGCAGGATCGCCGGCTGAGCTCCGTAACGCCCCTGATCGCCGAGCAGAGAGCTGGCGTCTTCAAGGCCGTATCCGATGCCGGTAGCACTGTTGTAGTGCCCGGCCTGCTTATGACGTTGAATAGTATTAATGGCCATTACGTCATTAGTCAGATGTTCACCAGCCAGATCAACGGTAACATCTGCGCCATCGTCCCAAAGTCCGGTTTCAATTCTTGACGTTGTCGCATACGTGACCAGCCCCAGATGATCTCCGTAACCCAGATTATTCAGGAATGTAGCCAGCATCGTGACACCTTCCTTCATCCCATGGTGAGGATAGATCGGAGCACGCCAGAGATCTTCCGACTCGCTGTTCGCCTTCTTCTGACTGATCAGATACTGCATCAGCGTTCGGTATCCGTAATCCTTTCTGTATCCGTAGCTGCTCAGGTTGTTCTTTACGTATTTAATGTAGCCCTTCCATAGTGCCTCACTTTCGCTGGCAGAAGGCTTGCCCTTCAGATTTCCGTTGGCCGCCTTCCCTTCCTGCGGAAACGCTACGTAATCGTCCTCCCCGACGCTGGGGTTGGTAATGACAATCCACTCAGCGTCGTTGTTGCGACTACCCAATGAGCGGACGTCAGACGTATGCGGACCGGACTGCCAACCACCTTGGTTCGGATAGTCCCAGAGCGTTACCGAGTACCCGTCCGGAACCCGAAACGAGTTGATGCGGTCATCGAGATTTCCGCTCATGGCATTCAGGTCATATACTCCAACTCCCAGCTCCACCATGAAAGAACGGTAATTATTACGGTTGTAAAACCTGACTTGAGACTCACTATCGCTGCCACCCAGGTCCAATTGATCAAAGATTGTATCTGTATTGTTGCTGCTGACATAGGTGCCGCCGTACGAATTGATGTTTCCGAAACCAGTGACAGGGAACTTCTGAGTTGTAAGATCGTCACTGAATCGTACATCTGAAGCGACCAGAGTGTCCCAGATATCATCCAGACCATCAATTACGCCACTAAGTCCGAGTCGGCTGACCGTATCCGAGCGCATCTGGCTGTCAAACGCCATTGACCCTGAATAGTCCAGTACGGCAACGATGTCGCGTGATTCGATGAAAGCGACCGCATCAGCACGAATAGCCTGGGCCCGCTCACCAACAACCGGAGCAAATATCAAGGGAAGTCTTGCGTCCGGCTTAGTCGGATCTTCATTCGTTTTTCGTATCTCAACTTTCACCATGTTATACGGCGCAACCCCAAAGGACTCCGTATAGGTTATTCCGTCTTCATTGAGCAGACGATTTCCCAGGGTGACGTCGATTGCAGGATCGATATAAAATCCGTTCAGTTCCGCAACATCGGCAGCCATCGTCCTGGCCGCTGTTGCAGCAATCGCCTGGATTGTCTGCATGTCCGTTTCACCCTGTTCGGCCGCTGACCGGATTCCGATGACAATTTCCTGAGCTGCCGCCAGCGCTGCAGAATCGGCAGCGGCCTGCATTCGAGTCTTGGTGACTGTTATCATACCCAGGTCAACAGACATCCCAACGAACGTCATGGACGCCATCAGGCAGACAACGGCCAGAACAACAAACACCCCCTTGCGGCGATGATCTTTCAAGTGCCTCATAACAGATAGTAATGTCGTTCTTTTCATCGTCCCCCCCCACACAGATCTGAATTGCACAACGCGCGAATGCCACCGGTCACCCGCTGTCTTCACTAGAATCTCCCGAGTCAACTGGAAAGTGCGCCCCCGCCCAGCCCAGCGCGCAGAATAAGAAACGCTCTCACGTTTGAATTAGTCATGTGGTTCGATGGAAACAAACTGATCGCCGAATATGGCATATTGATTTCGATCTTCATCATCTGCAGTGCGTTGTCTTCATCAGAGATATCGAACGGCAATCCAGCACTCTGCCCCTCTGCGTAGACAATACTGACCGTCAATGCGGATCCCGGAAGACCGGACGCGGTGACGTAGTTTCGAATGTCGCGTTCAATCTTGGCATTCGGTGTATCACCGGATTCGACGACATCACCCCAGTTCATGTTGGCCAGGCGACCTGCTTCGCGGACAGACGACTGCATGATTGTGCTGGCTCGTAGAGCACTGCCCATTTCAATCGTGCCCAGAACCAGAATCAGCATCACCGGAAGAACAATGGCTGCTTCGACAACAGCGACCGCCTTTCGGCTGCTGGTGTCGACACCGGTCCGATCATTACATTGACGAGTTGTTCGCATGGTCTGAATTTCTCACTCTTTTCTCATCACAGCCTGCCCGTAGACATTGATATCTCCGACCCACCGCGGACCAAGAATACCGACTTCACCATAAGGAACGACAATCCGCACAATGAACAGAGCGCCTCGCTCAAGGTCCTCCACCGCCACGTTCGGCAGGGCCGCGTAATACTCATCGTCGAGAGATTCGGCTTCGAGTGTGATGTCATCAAAACTGCTGGCGTCTTTCACCTGAATGATGACGTCTTCCAGGTCAGCATCGATTGCCGAATCCAGAATGTCGTGCGCAAGCGTTTCTACCTGGTCCGTTGTCGTTTGATCTCCGATACCCAGTCGAGCAGCGCGGCGGGCTGCAGAATTGAGCGTGTGGATCGTCATAAAAACGTGCCCGAACTCGATGAATCCAAACAGGAACGTGAAGAAGATCGGCAGGACAACGGCGGTTTCCACCATCGTTGCACCTTTCCGTCTGCACCTGTTTCTGTTTTGAAGAAGCCTCATCGGGAAGTCAGATCTCTGGTTATCAAGTGAAAAATCCGAAATGCATGTCGCAGTGATCGTGTTCACTATTCAAACCTACAACCAGATTCCGCCGCCGCCGCAAACATTTAGGGAACTGCGGTTGCTGAATTCTGCGCTATGACGCGAAAATGCAACTTGAGGTGATTTCTCTATTCAACATGCCGGTCGACGCCTGCAGAACCGATCTGACTCTGCTTCCAGCGTGCAACATCTGTTGCTCTGACGCAACGCGCATCAGTGCCAATGATGCTTTCCGTACACGCGATCGCAAACGCATTTGACCAGTGGACCGAGTCGTTACGAATGTAACAGTCACAACGATTCGCTGAAGAAGGCGTACTTTGTTTGTAAGGCCCAATGCAGTGAAGCGCTGCAGCCACACTCCAGATGTGCCTCTATCGAGTTCCCACGGCCCTGATGCTGGTGGTTGCGCCGGTCTTCAGAAAAACTGCCGGCACTGTGTCCCCAGCCTGTCCATCAAGGTATCAATCCGAAAAACTCAAAATTGCCTTTAATCGCTCTGAACACCAGTGACGTTGGCGTCTCAACCTGTGAAGGACGGTGTGCATCGGCGACATCGAACATAGTGATAAGTACACTGGCTTCCAGACGGGGAAGGCATGTTGTTGACGGAATCGTGTGGTCTTGATGTCGCCCTGTTGAAGCGGCCTTTCTTGTTCTGTTACCTTTGACAGACGGAATTCTGTGTCGTCACTACGCTGGCAGAAGCAGTCAGAGAAAAGGCCGGGCACCTGGCGTGCCGGGGAACATGCTTAACGGCTGACGACCAGTTTTCGAAAAAATACGTTCACAGGGCCGCGGAACTGCAGCAATCGAAAATCGAAGGACGTGCACTGCGGCCACAGGGCCGCATAAAACGCCGGAACGAGCAAGACAGACGATACTGATAAAGAATTCCGGAACGATCATTGTGCTGATGCTGGGCACCGTGTTTTCCTTCGCGGGTGGAGTCGCCAGCTTTGGTTTCGGCAAACCCCTGCTGGACAGGGCCAAAGCCAGCACCGAATGGTCAAGCACTGACGGTGAAGTCATCGAATCCGAAGTCGAGACGAGTGGCAATAACGATGGTGACACCATGTACAAGGCCATGGTCATCTACAAGTCCTCGCTCGACGGCGAAAACTTGGAATCAGACCGAATCTGGTACGGCGGTGGATACTCCGCGAATGACTGGTCAGCCATCCAGGCGGTCGTCAGGGATTATCCCGCCGGGAAGCAAGTTAGTGTCTACTATTCACCCGACAACCCGAACGAACCCGAACGAACCCGAACGAACCCGAACGAACCCGAACGAACCCGAACGAACCCGAACGAACCCGAACGAAGCCGAACGAAGCCGTTCTGCAGCCAGGCGCTTTCTTCAGCAGTTACCTGCTGTTTGGCATCGGGCTGACCTTCGCAGTCATTGACAGCCTGATGCTGGCGGGAGTACTCATCTATCGAATCTGTGGCGCCACATCGGGACCTCAGAAAAATACGTTCGGTGGCGATGTGTTCAACAATCACCATGATTCATTCGACACACGCAATTCTGGCATGGAACTGTTCACCGACGGTTTTTCTGACACCTCAAGCGACCACGACGATTTCTGATCCAGCCCGGACCGCTGCGAATCGACCGGGAAGCACAGCGTGGGTATGCGAATGAGGCCGGAGTAACGCCCGTCCCGTGTCTGTTCACTCGCCTCTATTTCCGAAACATCTCGTTCTTTTCGTCACCGCGCGACAGCAGATAAGCCAGCAGATCCAGGATCTCGTCCTGATTTAACGGCTTCAACAGATTGCCTGGCATAATCGACGTTTTCGATGCCAGAATCTCGTCGATGTCAGACTTCTCGACATCCACAATCTTCGTGCTGTCTTCAGGGTCCGTCAGCACGCTGATCTGCTGGTCGTTCTCAGAGACGATTCGACCGCTGATCGATTTCCCGTCCGACGTGACAACTGTGCTGGCCTTGTACTGATCGCTGATGACTTTGCTCGGATCCAGAATCGCTTCGGTCAGCGCATCAATGTTGAAACGACCGGCCAGTTGAGTCAGATCCGGACCAGTGGCCCCGCCGTCTCCGGCAAACCGATGGCACAGAATGCAGCGAGTGGCCGCGTACATCTTCTGGCCATTGGCGAAGCTGCGATTCTTCAGACCCGCCTGTGCCAGAGCTCGCACTTCATTCAGCGCCCAGTCCTTTCCGGGGCCAGCCGGCTTTGGCAATTCCGGTGCCGTGAACGGCGTGCGGGCACCCATGGCTTCCAGCATGACTCGTTCGTTTTCAGTGGTCGCAGCATACGCTTCGTCACTGATGTTCTGCAGGAACTTGCGGAAGCTGTTGCCGCCAGACCATGCCTGCGCCCTGGTGAACCAGCGGAAGTAGTCGGCTCGCGATTCCGAGGTCCAGCCGACCTTGGCAACTCGCAGACAAAACGCGTACCACACCTGCTGCTTATCCGGCTGATTCGCAATCATCGCATGAATGGCTTTTCCATATCCCGCGTTACGAGCCAGCAGGTCCGTCATATCGATGTCCTCGCGCTGAGGTTCCTGATTCATCAGCTCGACCGTCTTCGCAACAACCGTAGCTGACTCCAGGTAAACCAGCAACTGACACAGTTCACGGTCCAGCTCTCTGTTTCCCGAAGGGAACGAGGAATCCAGACGTGCCACGAAATCAGCAGGTGTCCCCTCCTCAGGAGGCCCCAGACGAAGAAAGACAAGCGACAGCGCCCGAACATAATCCTGCTTCTGCTCCGCTGACAGAGCGACAAAATCAAGTTGTTTAAGTGCACGCAGCATGGACACCTGCGATGCCTGTTTCCATTCCCGAGCCGATTCTTCGGACAGCTCGCGTGCCTGGGTGATCTGCGACACAGGTGCTCTGGCCATGGCGACAGCAACCGCCAGAATCACGTCCGGACCGGCGTTCGACAGATCGGCCTGCTGTACGGTGCGTCCGTCAAGGGACTGCCATAGCACCTGTGAATTGAAAAACGCATTCCGTGAAGCCGTCTTCAGGAATCGGTCTCCTGACTGAACGTCTGCGGCAGCACTCTGCAGAAACGCGTTTGATTCGTTTGACAGTGCGGGACTCATGGACGCTGCGGTTCCGTGGAACTTCTCCAGTTCGTGTCGGTGAGCCCGCTGCTCCGCAAATGCCTCGTTCTCGTAGTGCTGCGATTCGACCGATTCCTGCCCGACATAAGTCACACGAAACAGTTCCGACTGAGTCCCGCGGCCCCCGATTGTGAAATACAGGGCCCCGTCCGGACCGGCCGCCACGTCTGTCAGTGGCAGGGGTGACCGCGATACAAATTCTTCCCGTATTGCTTTGTAACTGCTGTCCTGAGGTTCCATATGGACGGCGTACATCGTGCCAAAGGTCCAGTCGCAGATGAATAACGCCTTCTGATACTTCGTCGGGAATTTCAATCCGTAACCGAAATCGACGCCCACAGGTGAACCGGGGCCGATGTTGACCAGCGGCGGCAGACTGTCCGGATAATGCGACGGCCATTTGCCGGTACCACTGCGCCAGCCGAACTCGCTGCCACTGGTGGCATGCACAACTCGAGTCGGACGATACCAGGGTGCACCGTAATCCCATTCCATGTCTGCATCGTAGGCGAACAGTTCGCCATCCGCATTGAAGGCCATGTCGTAGGGATTGCGGTATCCGACGCTCCACATTTCCCAGGTTTTCCCATCGGGGTCCGTGCTGGCGATCCAGCCCCCCGGAGCCAGTTTGCCTCGGGCATGACCATTGGCGTCCCACATGCGAGGCAACAGCAGGTCTTCTTCCCAGTTCGTGGGTATACGACTGCTGTAAGCTTCGTTTGTCAGCTCTTCGCCGGCCTTGAACGGTGGATCGGTATGATTGCCGGCGATCACGAAGATGCGTTTCCCGTCCGGCGAAAGACGCAGCGAATGCGGGCCGTGCTCTCCTCCGCCGCGGAAGTCTTTCAGTTTGACACATTCATCAAACTGATCGTCCCCGTCCGTATCGCGAGCTCTGTACAGTCCACTGCCGGGACCGCCATTGACGGAAAAGTACATACTGTCAAAGGCGTACAGCATTCCATGAGCGCCGGTGGGCCGGTATTCGCACTTTGAAAAGTCGATTGGCTCAACAATGGTTTCGCTGCCAGTGCCGGAAGTCTTGCCAACATCCGGAAGAGTGATGCGGCAAATGCCCTTGTCGCCCTGATCGCTCGCCAGCAGACGGCCCTTGTTGTCAAACGCGATGCAGACCCACGAACCCAGTTCATCCTTGGGTACCGTAAACAGCTTCTCCACCTGAAATCCCGGTTGAACTTCAAATACGCCACGCGGAACGCGACCTGCGTAACTGGCAGATGCAGAGAACACGCGGCCCCATGGATTGTCGCCGTAACTGCCCCGCAATGACACTTTGCTTCCGTTATCCCCGTTCTTCGTCGCGATCGTCCAGTCCGCATTCGTGACCACATGAGTCACATTTCCGTCCGCATCCTGCAGGGCCAGCTTTAATACGAAGGCCGCAATGCCACCTTGATTAGCCACCTTAGCACTGATCGTGTTTTGCCCTGCGACGATGTGCTTCGTCACATCAGCCGACATCGCTTCTTCCCATGCCGCGCTGCTCGCAACCGGCCTGCCATTCACAAAGACGGTACCGACGTTGTCGCTGGACGCCTTCAGAAATGCCGCCTTGATGCTGGACCCATCAAATGTCGTCTGCAGAACGTAATCTTTGTTGTTGTCCTCACCCCAGATCCATTTGGCAACGGGGCCGCTCTGAAACTGTGGATCTGAAATCTGAGGTCTGACCTCAGCGGCCGGCTGTGACTCGCCCCCCTGTTCGAACGACGCCTGTATCTCAGGCTGCTGCTTGTAAACGCGCTGGGCCGAGGCAAGTGGACACGCAATCAGAACAAGGGACAAAACAACAAAGCAGCGGAGCATGGAGAGACCTCTGGACAGGAAGACGCGTGGACGTTGACGGATACAGATTAGCGTACAGACGCGACACCGTGCCAGTCTGCTGCCGTTTTCCGTGAGCGGACGAATGCAACCAGGACAGGGACTGGAGCAACGAACAACAGAAGAGCAATAGCAGGCTGGACGCAGCGAAGCGCCGTTCCGGCACCGTCGGTGGGCGTTTTCGTTGTTGTCATTTCCATTGCCGCAGCAGCGTCGCTCAGCTCCTGGTTCCGGCGTACTCCTCTGTAACTCGATGGATTTCTGTGATCGGGACGCCATAATGATGAGCAGCAGGATTGTCACCAGACACAGCGCGGGAGAACAACAGATATGTCGCCGAATGAAAACACGCAACCAAAGTCAACACAACAGAGTTCTCGCCGGGAATTCATCAGAGCCGCAGGTGCTGCGACCATCGCGACTCAGTTCGGAGCCACGTACATTCCGGCTCATGCGTTCGGCAAGATGGAAAAGCCTGCCCTGGCGGGTATCGGGGCCGGAGGCAAAGGTCGCACTGATATTGTCCAGTCACGTGACGCAGGATTTGACGTGGCAGCGCTGGTGGACATTGTCGATGCAACGAAACTGAAAACCATCGGCGACAAACGATTGAGATCGATAGCCGAAGTTCGCAGCAGCTTCCCGAAGGCCCGCTATTTCTCAGACTACCGCGAAATGTTTGCCGAACTGGGCGACAAAATCGATGCCGTGACAGTGTCGACTCCCGATCATCATCATTTCCACGCCTCGATGATGGCCATGCAGACCGGCAAACATGTGTACTGCCAGAAGCCGCTGACACACAGCATCTGGGAAGCTCGCATGCTGGCCAACGTCGCGCGGGAAACCGGTGTCAAAACTCAGATGGGTAATCAGGCCCATGCCAACGATCACATGCGTCGTTGTGTGGAGTTAATTCGTGCCGGCATCGTCGGCAAGATAGAAGAGATTCATGCATGGACCAATCGGCCCATCTGGCCGCAGGGTTTTGCCGCGCCACCGCCAAAGGAAGAAGTTCCTGAGGGGATTAACTGGGAACAGTGGGTCGGACCAGCGCCGTGGATTGATTACAGCTCAAAGATTGCACCGTTTTCCTGGCGTGGCTGGTGGAATTACGGAACCGGAGCGCTCGGCGATATGGCCTGCCACATTATGGACATGGGGCACTGGGCGATGATGCCGGCCACTCCCAAAAGTGTTCAGGCAGAACAGAACGGCGCCACAGAGTTTTCGCCGCCGATCAATTCGAAGATTACCTGGAAATTCGGGGCCAATCAGTATTCGGCGAAAGACGGTTTCAGATTCAACTGGTACGACGGTTATGTCAATGCAGGTTTTGATCGTGATGGCTGGAAGCTGGTCAAAGATGGCAACGACTACAACCACCCGTCAGAAGACGTGCTGGACGGAGAAAGCTTCAAGGATTACGGCAGCGTCGTGATCGGCGAAAAGGGAAAACTGTTCTTCCATCGCAGTCGCAACAAGTGGTTGGTCAAACCGTCCGGCATTCTGGACGGTTTTGATGAGCCGGATCAGACCATTCACCGAGCAGGTGGCGACAACTACGGTGAATGGATGGACGCCATCACCGGAAAAGTCGAACAGGGGCAGTCATGGTTCGGCCAATCCGGACCATTGACCGAAACGGTGCTGCTGGGCGTTATTGCTCAGCGAGTTCCCGATACTCGTCTGCAGTGGGACGCCGAAAAAATGCAGATCAAGGGCCGGGCGGATCTGCAGTCGCTGATTCAGCGGGAGTACCGCGACGGCTGGAAGATTGAAGTCTGACAAACGCTCACCAGGAACCTCATGAACGAACCTGGTCAGTAGCGAGCAGACGTAGTTTCGACACCAGCGCACAGCGCCAGAAAGTGAATTCCCGCCGTAGTCATACCGCAGATTTGATTCACTCGTTGGTGCTGTGTGGTTTGAAACCACATGTGGATTATGGTTCACCAGCACCGAATCGCCAGCAGAACCTGGCGTCCCAACCCCTGGAACTGGATCCAGGAAATACTCGGATCCCAGCGACCACGGTGTCCCGACGTGGTCTGCGCACGGTTGATTCCGGGCCCTTCGCAGACCCCATTCCATAGCCCGAACATGCAATAGTGTTCGTTTGTATGCTAATCCCGATCAACATCCACGCGCGAAACGGCGGATGCGATACAGGCAGGATCCGCATAACCAGCCAACGTGGCATACCCTGTTTCTCTACCCGCCCCCCTGAACGGCCTGTCCCTGCGCAGGGCATTCCCATCCATAAACGACATACCCTCCAGGTCATCATATTGTCACATTGCGCGGCAGCTACGTCCTAACCATCGATTTTCTGTTCTCGAACACAGTATGTCGCTGCACAATTTCATGAAACAAGCTCGGCAGGGCTTGGCGCGCAGCTTGTATGACAAACGCGCGAAGCGGTGGTCACTCAGGACGGCTGGGCAACGCGTCCGCTGTTGGTAACAGCCCTGGAAGAACGCATCCTGAAGAGTGCGTCTCCGCTGGCCGTTGTGGCAGAGGCTCCGGAGGCAAGCACGGACAGATCTCAGACCACTAGAGCAGTTTCCGGAAAGATGTGGCCGTTCGGGCTCGTGGGAAGCGTCCATAGCGGGCCGAAAAACGTTTTTCGCGGCCACAAGTCAGCGTAATACGCTGTAATCAACAGATGCTGGATTTGGTTGCCGACTCAGTGCTGCCCGAACCGTCGGCAGCTACGGTCTGCAGCCCCGCGACCGCGCAAGAGCGGGAAGCCGTCCTTATTAACAGTTCAATCAGTGATCTGGATCAAATGATCGCCGATCTTCAGTCAGAGGATGGGGCTGATTTCAGCCCCATCCTCGAGATAATAGTGCTGGATTCGCAGCTGGACGGTATTGCTCAGATTACTTCGGTATTGCCGGACTACCGGGATGTCAACGCTGTCCGTGTCATTTCACACGGCAGGTGTAGCGGTCACAATCACCGATGTTGACACCGTACCCGTGGCAGGCATGGCAGTTGTCGGCGTCGACAAGACCAACGGAACATGGCAGCATAATTGAGGCAGGGCCTCAACGGGTTCGTGCCGGAGAGGCCGTTTCTCCACCCGTTCACGCTGAAAAGAAGCGTGAACGGGTGAAATTGATCACGACTGCATGACTCACTCGGCCAGCCGTCTTTACTGAAGTTCACGAGCCTCAAGCGGCAGCGGAACCAGATCGTCTTCGACGGGATCAGAATCCTGCAGATCGTCGACACTGATGGAGACTTCGGTTTGTGACAGTCGAGTGTTCCGACGATCCATGATAACTCGGGCAGCTTCCCGAATTTCGCTCTCGCCCATACGTCGCAGGCTGCTGATTTCAGTCAATGGGGCCATGACCTGAGCAACCCGACCAACAGTTGATTCCATCATCGCCAGTTCCACCAGTGTGCGACGAAGTCCTGTCAGTGAGCGAACGTGTGTCGACACTTCAGTCTGGAAGTCATCCAGAATTTCAAGTGTCTGGACGGCAGACGCCACCTGGTCTGTCTGCTCTCCTAGTGAATTCTGCAGTCGAATCATCTCATCAAGATTCGCTGCAGCCACTTCCAGGTTCAGACCGCCATTGAGAGTGTTGTTCATCGCCACCAGCGTGCGGGCATTTCCATCGGCAACATCGATACTGTCTGACGAGGACAGTATCTGCTCTTTCAGGGCGTTGAGTTTCGATGCTGATTCCTGAGCAATGGCCAGTTTTTGATCTGCTTTTTCAAAAACGTCTGCCGCAGCAATCATGCGATTCTGCAGCCCGACGAATTCATCAAACTTCCGTGATGCCAGTTGCAGTTTTTCATCGCCGTCGACCAGTCGCTGAGTCAGTTCTGCCAGGCTGGCGATGCTGGTACTGGCCTTTTCGTAACCGTTGGAAGCTGCAATAACTCGTTTTTGCAGAGCCAGCATGCCGTTCAGGGTATTGTCGGCCACTTCCGTCTGACTGCTGCCGCTCAGTACCTCGTCACGAAGACTTTCCAGGTCCGCGACCTGGCCAAATGCGTCTTCTGTCTGCTGTCGCGATGCAATAATTCGCTTCTGAACTGTCGCCAGACGGTCCAGAAACGTCATGGCCGCAGTGGCCGATTCGGACTCTTCTTCCAGCGCCCTTCGGAGGTCTCCAATATGAGTCATGGCGACACGCACGTCGGCCAGCTTGCTGTGCTGATCCTGCAGACTGCTCAGCAGGTCGTTGGTTTCCCAGACGTTGCCACGAGTGCCGGCAATTTTGTCCAGATGTTCGTCGGAAAGATCCAGGCGGGTTTGAATGCTGTCAAGACGCCCCTTCAGTGGGCCCACCATCATCAGCTGCATGCCGAAGAATACTACGGCCAGTGACATGAGCATCGAGATCCACATGAAATTGCGGAAGCTTTTGTTCTGTTGATTCTGACTGCGTCGAACGGTCGTCGTCGTGGTCACGCCATATCCTCCCGGTACTGTTTGAATTAACGGATCACCTCTATTGCTGCTGTCAGTGAAGCGAAGTCGCGTATAGGTCGCCGCGACTGCCCATTTAAGCTGGGAAGCCAGCAGAAGCAGCCTGCACTGACTGAAAGGACAGCAGATTTCGGTGTGAGGCTCAAAGCCCCGTTAGATCTGTAAATGTCTGCCCGCTCGCTCTCAGGCATCTGTCTTCACCAATGAGTATCGCCACGTACAGATCACTTAGTTGCCCCAATCAGATTCCGTTCGGCGATTCTTGCCGAAATGACAAAAGCCTCCGCGGAACGAGCGGATTTCGCGGCGTTCGTGACAGAATCAGTGAAATCAGAAATGATGTGCGCGGCACTTTGAAATCTGCTCGATAACGAAGTTTTTTGCTAAAGATCGAGTCTGAAAACGTGTGTATGCGTGTGTCGGTCAGCGATGCGCCGCCGGCGTCACTGGCTTCACAAGGCTGCGGGACTCGCGCTATCGGCACAGAGACTATTCGACGCCATTGCTCTCGGTGCCGTCAACCAGACCTGTCCAGCGACGATACTGCTGAAGTGCCCGTTGGTGAGTATCAAAGGCCAGTGACTCTGCGGAAACTGATTCCACGGGCAGAAACGTCCATCCATCAACCTCACCCGGCTGAGCACTCATTCCATCGAAATTGTGTACTTCGACGACAAAAAACAAATCCGTCACGGGAATGATGACCCCGCAATAGGCGTATTGATTCGGGAACGACGCCAGATACTCGACTGCCCCCGCCGACAGCTGAAGCTCTTCCATCACTTCACGCCGCAGTGCCAGCTCAGCACTCTCGTCAGGATCCACAAATCCGCCCGGC
>Ga0315316_10000105_pt1 | contig 43380 bp, 38 predicted proteins | sample M160m3416metaG_FD_203702 | JGI IMG/M metagenome (GOLD analysis project Ga0315316, IMG submission 203702) | Ammonia-oxidizing marine archaeal communities from Monterey Bay, California, United States - M1 60m 3416 | ecosystem: Environmental > Aquatic > Marine > Intertidal zone | place: USA... | reverse complement strand
GCAATCATCGACACAAGAGTCTTAGGCGCTAAATTTTTAGAATATGGAGCCAACAATAACGCTCTAGCAGCCTACGAAGAGCAATTACTTGACCCAATTAACGAGTTGGTACTCAGGAACCGCGGTGCGGGGCCAATCGGAATTCTAGGAATCATAGAGGAGCGATGTGGAGGTGTCTTTGATGACATCGACAACGTTATGCCACGCTCAGAGATAGAGGAGTACATGAGCCGCTACAAGGCCGCCGCAGGTTTCGCTAAAGACCAGCTGAACGGCTCCGCACAAACAATTACCATCTAGTTAGGAAAACTTACAAGACTAAGAATTTTGTCAGTTACGCGCTTCGGAAATAAATACTGGAATCTCGCGATCAGTTTTTTGCTTGTACTCCTTATACGGAGGAAAAATAGATTCCGAAAGTTCCCACCATTCCTCTCTTTCTGCGCCCGTCACTAAGCGGACCACTGTTTCATACGGTTCTGGTCCATCTTGAAGAAGAATATTCGGGTTTGCAATGAGGTTGTGGTACCAACCAGGTTGTTCAGGAGCCCCACCCTTAGAAGCTATGATTGCATACTCGCCTTCACGCTCAACTCTCATGAGTGGCACTTTGCGAACTAAACCGCTTTTGTGACCAATAGTAGTAATAATGATGATGGGCATCCCAGTGTCACGCAGCGTGGCCCCTTTAGCGCCATTGGAGCCCTCGTAAGCCTCAACCTGTTCCGCAACCCAATCCCAAGTAGAAGCACCGTATTCACCGTCAAAAGTCATAGAGCAATCTTAGATCAACTTTTATGACTTTGCTCATGCCCTATATTTCTTCCGGCCATCTATCGACCATTGCATCAGCTAGACCAACCTGAAAGGCATTCAAGGTAAGCGAAACAAGACAGTAGTATCCGATGGTACTAACCAATTCAACCAGACCTTTTGACCCTATAAGACCTAGCATCGTCCCGTAGGTGGAGTCACTTACTCGAGTGCTCTGAAGGAGCTCTTCAGTGAACTTCTGAGTGATCATCAACTCTCGCTTCCAGTTAGGTCGACCTCCTTCAGCTAACACATCTAGATAGCTTGAATCAATACCCTCCGAAATTGCGATCGCTGCATGCGCTTCAAACTCAAATTTAGACTTAAAGTGCACACCAACGCAGCAGATCGCTACTTCCCGCATCTGAGGATCAAGCTCTGTGGCGAAACGCACTTGCGCACCAAGTTCCACCGCCTTCATACCTAAACCAGGCGCGTGCTGCCAAACTCCGAATGGGCCAGATTTCCAAACATCCGGGCCGAGTCCTTTTCGTGTTCCTACTACTGAATCGCGCAAACTTTTCTGATCAGCACTCAGTAGATCTTCATCTAAAGGTCCTAAACGACTCATCAACTACCTTCCTTTCCATGAAGGCTCTCTGCGCTCAAAAAATGCGGAGGTCCCTTCTTCCCTATCCTCGCTAGCAAAGACTATTTTACGAGCAGTCTTTGTTAACCCCCAGGCGTCAGCATCGTTTAAAGCTAGATACGCTTCCATCGCCTTCAAACTTTCCTGAGTGGATGTGGGCGAATTAGAGACAATCTTGGCTGCAACCTTTAATGCTGCGTCAAGAGCTTGACCCTCAGGTACAAGTTCCGAGATAAGCCCGACCTCTCTGGCTCGACTTGGTGACAGTTCCTCGCCCGTTAAGATAACCTCCTTAGCCACATGAAGTGGGAGCGAACGCAGAGCTCTAAACAATCCTCCGCTGGTGGGTAGGAGACCTCGCTTCACTTCCGGCAATCCAAGCCTAAGAGTCTCGGAAGCGACTATTAAGTCACAACAAAACAAGATCTCCATGCCACCCCCAAGGGCCAGACCCTCGGCTGCAGCTATAAGTGGCTTTGATCTGGTGCGGCGAATCAGACCATACTCTCCACCACGCTCAGTGCTTCCGCTTCCATCTTTCATGTCACTTCCTGCAGAAAACATCTCGGGACCGCCGGTAAGAATTCCTACCCATTGACTTGCGTCATCTTCAAAATCACTAATTGCTTTATCTAATGCTTCCGTTAATGCTTCGTTGAACGCATTTCGCTTCTCGGTGCGATTCAGCGTAAAAACTGTTATGGCATCAAGTTTTTGAACAAGTACTAAATTTTCTTCTGTTTTCATCAAGACCACCTTCAATTCGAATATTAAAGCTTTACAGAAAATAATAATTACGGGTTACCAGCCCAAATCAGCGTACTCTTGCGGCAATGACCGCTGAACAAAAAAACGACAAGGCTCCCTTGATATTTTTTGTTTCACCAATAGCCAGCCAACCCGACACACAGATACGAACTAGTTCAACACGCGCTTATCTGGCGTTAGCTACCGGGTCCTTAGCGTTTGTTCTAGCGACAATAAATGTAACCGTCTCCAACGTTGCATTCCCTGAGATCGTCAAAGCATTCCCTGGAATATCAAGTGGAACAAGCGGCTGGATCATCTCCGGTTATGCACTGGCATTTTCATCAACCCTACTATCTGGGGGCAGGCTAGCCGATCGTTATGGTCGCCTTCCAATTTTCAAGTTCGGCCTCATTGGCCTATCCATTAGCTCAGTAGCCGCCGGGTTCGCTAGTAATATCTGGATACTAGTTGCTGCCCGCGCTGCTCAAGGAATTTGCGGGGCGCTAGCTGTTCCCTCATCTCTTGCTCTAGTGCTTCCCAAATTCCTACCATCAAGACAGGCGAGCGTCATAGGACTTTGGGCAGCCGCCGGAATGGCGGCGTCTGGGTTGGCGCCTGGTTTAGCCGCCTTCATTCTAGAATTCGGAAGCTGGCGATTAATCTATTTAATATTGGCTCCCATTAGTTGCCTAGGTCTTTTAGGAGCAAAACTTTTCCTGGATGAAACAGCTGCGAAAGATACTGACAAAACACTAGATCTTTTTGGAGTTTCGATGGGAAGTGGTTCTATTTTCTTCTTAGTTTTGGCCACTCTGCAAGGGCGATCTTGGGGTTGGAATGCCCCAATCACCATCACCTGTTTTTTGTTCTCAGTTACCCTTCTTGTCGCACTAGTTTCCAGATCGAAAAATCACCCAGAGCCGGCAATCGATCTCGACTTGTTCCGTATTAGATCCTTTGCCATCGCTAATATTGCCGTCGCATTATCAATGGTCGGAGCATTCACCAGCTGGTTCCTTTGGCCGGTCTACCTCACCGAAGTATGGAACTACAGCAAACTCTCAATCGGACTAGCGTTTACACCAGCTCCTGTCATCTCAGCCTTGGTAGCGATACTTAGTGGTCGGTGGGCAGACAAACATGGTTTCAGAGGGCTGATGGGCTTAGCATCATTCTTGGCGGCTAGTGGCCATATTTGGTTGTACCTGTTTCTGAACGAAACAGTAAATTTCTGGTTCTCCTTCTTTCCAGCCACCGTGCTATTTGGTCTTGGAATGGGCGCATTAGCAAGCCAGCTCAACAGCGCTGCTCTACTTGCGATACCTGCTAAATCCATTGCAACGGCAAACGGCATTCACCAATCGCTACGTTACGCAGTAGGAGCTATGGGAGCAGCGACAGCAATCGCTATTCTCAATGACGCTCATGATGTGTGGCGCTACGACCTAATGTGGTTCCTGCTGGCCGGAATGCAGATGGCAGTTATCCCACTCATGCTTTTCGCTTACCCTAAATCAGAGATCAAGAAATCAGCATCAATTAAAGCAACCTGACAGAATAGATAAATGGCCGAACTCTCTTTAAACGAAAGCAAAGTTAAATCTAAAGCCTTCATGGGGCAAATGATTAGCATCATAAATGGCGGAGCACTATCACTCATGATAAGCATCGGTCATAAAACAGGGCTGTTCGACATAATGGACGGTTCTCCACCGGCTACCTCTGACGAGATCTCGATATCCGCTGACCTCGATGAACGCTACGTTCGTGAGTGGCTTAGCGCCCTATCCTGTGGTGGTATTTTAGAACACGACTCAACCGCCGGAACATTTTTTCTTCCACCTGAGCATGCAGGTTTGCTAACGCGGCGCAGCGGTCCGCTAAACCTTGCGATACCACTTCAAATGATTCCCTTATTAGGCGAAGTCGAAGAAGACATTGTGGACGTCTTCAAAAACGGAGGCGGAGTTCCATACGACAGGTACCCGCGCTTTCAAGAATTAATGGCGGAAACCAGCAACAACCGATTCGATCGCACCCTATTGAAACAAATCGTTCCGATTCTGCCCGTAGAAGATGAGCTATCTACAGGCATTGACGTCGCTGACGTAGGCTGCGGGAGTGGTCGAGCGCTATGCATTCTAGGTGCAGCATTTCCCAACAGTCGCTTTGTAGGCTTCGACATGTCAGCTAAAGGCATTGAAGCAGCTCAAGCTCAGGCAGCTAACCTTCCGAACGTAACATTTGAGCTCGCAGACGCGTCAGCTCTGAATCAACATGAGCGATTTGACTTAGTAACAACGTTCGACGCAATCCATGACCAGGCGCAACCGGAGCAGGTTCTCGCCGGCATACATCAGATGCTCAAACCCGGTGGATCTTATTTGTGCGTAGAGCCTAAAGCTTCCTCAGTTCTAGCTGAAAACCTTGCCGAGCCAATGGCACCGTACATGTACACAATCTCCACGATGCATTGCATGACTGTCTCTCTGGCCTATGGAGGTGAAGGACTTGGGACAGCTTGGGGGCACCAGACAGCGACAGAGTACATTCGTCGCGCCGGATTTGAAAACATTGAAATAACTGGTGTGAAGGATGATCGTTCCAACAGCTACTTCATAAGCCGACGCGCGAAATAGCTGCAACATCTCGAAACAACAGATGCAAGTGATCAATTTTCTCGAAGTGAAAGCCCCCATGCTTGAAAGAGCTCTTCTCATATGAACCGTACATCTTCTAAACCGCAGTTGCGGATCGGACTCGCCTACGACTTTCGCACAAGACCAGGCAGCGGAGTTTCTGTTACCGAGTCCTATGCAGCAGGTTTGGAACAAATCCGCCTAGCTGACCAGCTTGGCTTTGACCATGTATGGTTTTCAGAGCACAGATTTCTTAATGACGGTCATCTACCAGGCTTTGTTCCCGCAGCTGGCGTTGTGGCAGGCGCAACAAAAAATATCCGCATTGGCACTGATATAGCACTGCTACCATTTTATGACCCCTTAAGGCTAGCTGAGGACGTGGCAGTTCTCGATCAATTTAGTGGTGGCCGAATAGAACTTGGAATAGGCATGGGCTATGCACCCCATGAATTCAAAGCAATTGGAATGCCTATAAAAAATAGAGTCTCACATACAGAAGAGGGAATAGAGATTCTGCGACAAGCCTGGAGCGATGCTCCAATCAGCTTCAAAGGTAAGCGCTACTCATATACCAATGTTGACGTGCACCCAAAACCGATTCAAGCAGGTGGGCCACCATTATGGATCGCTGCTATGAGCCATGCCGGAGCTATGAGGGCTGCCCGATTCGACACACACATACTTCCTCAAGGCAATAGACAAGACGTATTGGATCCATGGAAAAGTGAGCTTCTTGCCTCAGGACGAGATCCAAACATGTACCGCGTTGGAATCCTTAAATCCTTCTTGGTGACATACGATAAAGAACGAGACTGGGCATTAGTCAAGGAAGCAGAACGCTATCGAATGAGTATTTACGCAAAGTTTTTTGCGGCAACGGAAGATAGCTACACCGCTCTAAACAAAGATTCTGATCCAATACCACAGAACTGGGTCGTTGGCGACCCTGAAGAAGTGACTATCGCCCTTCAACATTTCATAAATGAACATTCCATTACCGATTTGACAGGATGGGGTTTACCTCCAGGTGTTCCACCTGAACTTGCTGCTGCCAGCATCGAGCTTTTTGCGTCTCATGTTGCACCTCGGCTTAAGACTCAAGGAACGTTGTGATACCAACTCAAAAGCAAATCGATAACTTTAATACCTGCGGTGTAGTAGCTATTCCTGATGTCATTCCAAAAGACCAGCTAAAGACAATGGCAGAAGCTGTCGACCTAGCCGTTGCTTCTAGAAGCGAGGGTGACAATCGCTCCCTGGACGAAATGTCAAGTTACGAACAATCGTTCACTCAATGCATAAATCTGTGGGAAACAGATATGGCAGTTAGGAAGTTCACATTTAATTCAGATTTAGCTGAATTAAGCGCTGCTCTTCTCGACGTTGACAAAACTAGAATTTGGCATGACCAAGCGTTGTATAAGAAGCCCGGTGCGCGGCACACTGACCCCCACCAGGATCTGCCATTCTGGCCGATCTCCGGACGAGACCACATTACCGCCTGGATTCCCTTCAATGGATCAAAAATTGGTAGTGGAGCTATGAGCTACCTAGGTGGCTCCCATCGATCAGGAATTAAAAAATTTGGCGACATCACTGGGAAGACAACCCCTTTTGACTATTTATCTCATCCTGCAGCAAAAAATCTTAAACCTCTAACTATTGAAACAGATCCAGGCACAGTGGTATTCCATCACTCCCTCACCGTGCATTGGGCCGATTCAAATCTAAGCTCAGAAGCTCGACGGGTGTATTGCATCATCTATTTTCCTGATGGGTGCACATATTCAAAACCGTGGCCACATTTAATTCCGGACCGCCGCCAGATGAAGCTAGGCGAAGCATACGCCAGTGATCTCAACCCGGTCACATGGCCAACCTCAAAGACGTTACCGAACACTCCGTTCGGAACGCCTCCAACAACGGGTTTCGAATAGAAGCCATTCGCAGCATTCAGTTAGAAACACTCTCAATCCAGCACCGAGTCAATCGATTCTCCAGACCTATACTGTCCAAGCACAACATCTGGATCAAATTCGACTCCAATAGGATTAGCAGCGAAAACCGGCCCACTCATAAATGCGTAGGCCTCTTCGGGTGTCGCAAAATTATCAACCTGCAACTCGATCCTATTACCGTCTGGATCCTCGTAATACATCGACGTTGTTGGGCCATGGTTTATCGATCGGACAGGAAGAATTTCATCTATCTTTAAACGCTCATAACATTCAAGCAGCTCGGCTAAGTTTGCGTAAGTAAACGCGATGTGGTCAACGCCGTTCCGATTCTTGTCAACATTTCCTATTGTCCCACGATCAATGAAAGCAATCCTATGATGTTCTTCGTCATAGGTGGCAAAGATAATCATCTCAGCATCATGCACGACCTTTGCCTCTAACACATTGCAATACCAGGCTGATAAGCCTTTCACATCGCTAGTTCGTAAAACAAAATGAGCCAATTTAACAGGCGGTGCCATCATTTGCCCCCAGACAGTCTCAGGTTAAATGCCAATCCACAGCATTAGTAACATTATAAAACAATCCTAAAATGATTTAGCGTCCAGATCAGTTATCCACGTCAACAAATCCTCATAAGTCGCCATCGACGAAAGATCGTGATGATGGTCAATAAGACCATCCGCAGCCCGAAACAGGCACCCGGAATCAGCAGCTTTTAGCATCGTAACGTCATTGTGCGAGTCACCTGCTGCACTAACGTGATAGTTCAAGGACTGATAGGCCTCAACAGCTCTAGCTTTGGGGTCATTAAGGCGCAGCCTAAATCCAGTTATGTGATCATCCTCAACACGAAGCTTATGGCAAAGCAGATGCGGGTACCCAAGTAACTTGCTGAAATGCGACGCAAATTCTTCAAATGTGTCTGACAAAATTACTACTTGGTATCTCTGACGCAGTTCATCCAAGAAGGAGCGAGCCCCCGGCAATAACTCCAAGTCACTTATCACGTTTTTAATCAAACTCAATTTAATTTCGTGTTTGTCAAGCAGAGCAAGTCTATATTCCATTAATTTTTGATAGTCCGGTTCGTCGCGCGTTGTTCGCAATAGCTCCGAAATACCAGTATGGGTCGCTACCGCTTCCCAAATTTCTGGTGTTATGACACCTTCCATATCTAACGCTATCAATCGCTGCACAGTTATCAAGCTTCCCATGTCTGAGCGGTGGTGTCATAGCTAAAGTCGACATTACTAACAAATATTTCGAGTGCAGGAACAAACAATCTCGCCTTTGTCTTCAAAATAACTCCTGAAGGGAGAAACTAAGCGTTCAGATATATGTGTTTAATGATCAATATCTGGAGAACAAAATAATAATTCGGTACTTTAAACTAACCAAACCTCACTAACTCGCTGATGGCTGACCCTTCAAGACTTATACTTGGGCTCAGATTTCAGAAGCCCCTGCATCGAACGGGCCAATACTCTCCCCAAAAGCGAAAGACGTCTATGGCCACCTATGATGACCTAGAAAATAAGACTATTGTTGTGACCGGCGCAGGAAGCGGGATAGGAAGATCTCTTGCTTTGCGGTTCGCCCAAGCAAAAGCAAAAGTCGCCGTCAACGACATCTCCGAAGAAGACGCTTTCGGCACTGTCCAAATCATAAAAAAATCAGGTGGAACGGCAATAGCGATTCCCGGTGATGTCTCCGTTTCATCGCAAGTTCATCAAATGTTTCAGGCCGTCCACAAAAAATACGGGCCGACTAACGTACTGATCAACAACGCCGGCTTAGTTAGCCCAATGCTCCATTTTTTCGAAGCGACAGAGGACTGGTGGCGACGAATCATCGATGTTAATCTCACCGGCCATTTCCTGTGCTGCCAAGCCGCAGCTAAAGCTATGGCCCGCAACGGGGGGGGATCAATCATAAACATGTCTTCTGGAGGAGCAACTCAGGCACATCGTTCATTTACGGCATACGACGCATCCAAAGGCGGCATCGAAGCCTTTACTCGCGCTCTTGCTTTGGATCTAGGCCCCTATTCGATCAGAGTCAACGCATTAATGCCGGGCTCCATTGACACAAGCGGAATGAACTCTGAAGATCGGATGCACCGAGGTGAGAACATTCCGTTAGTGAGAGTAGGTGAGTCCCACGATCTCACAGGCCCTGCATTATTTCTCGCCTCTGACGAATCCTCGTACATGACAGGTGATGTACTCAAGGTTGATGGAGGAATGCTTGCTCAACAGCGCTCTGCGACCGTAGACATAATGCCACCTGCAGGCTTTCCGAAACTAGAAAATATTTGATTCTTCTAAAGTCAAGGGCACATGTATCCACTATCGATTATCGATAACAGCAGGTCAACACTTGGAAACAATTAATTGTTAATCGAAGTTTCCTCTATCTCTCATTTAGTTTCACTGACGACTCTCCAAGATTTCTCTCATGATTGGTTTCAGATACTCAAGAAATTTTTCTGGGTTCTCTGACATTGGAAAGTGACCTATCGATTGCATCTCCGTAAATGTCGAGCCCTTTATCGCAGCGTGCGCTTCTCTTCCTTTTTCAACAGTCCCGCTGTAGTCATACTCCCCCGAAAAAATATGAACTCCAACTTCTTCAGTGTCAATTTCTTTAGCTAGATCCCTCAGATCGTATTCAATCAGATAATACCAAAGGTCTCCCAAGAGAGCCGGAGGCCAACCAGAGGAATACGTCTGCACAATTTCTTTTCGGTATGACTCCGGAGAGGAAGGTGCAGTCAATCCTTCCATCATGCGACCTTTCGCCTCATTTGAAACTTCAGGATGCCACAATTCTTTAAGTGCCTCATAACTGCCTCCGATCCGAAGAGCTCCTTCGAGCGAAATCACCGAATCGAAAACTGTTGGGTGTTTGTGCGCTAAATCCAAAGCAAGGAGACCTCCTACCGAGCATCCCATAAACACAGGTCGCTCCAATCCCAAAGCACCACTCAACTCAACAGGAACAGACCGTAAGAAGCCACCATCTAACCGGTATTTCTGCTCCCACCAACGCTCACCGACAGGAGGAACTGATTTACCGTGAAATGGTAAATCATATGCAATAAGCCTAAAGTTTTCGGTAAGTTCTTCGTCTTCAAATAGATGCCGCCACTGAGTCCCATGCGATCCAGCCGTATGCTGAAGGAGTAAAGGAATACCGGTACCCGCTTCCTCATAATAGATCCGATAGTCAGTTCCGCTAAGATTCAAGTGCACATATCGGCCGATCGGCGCGTCTAATTTACCGTGCTTTTTCGATGGAGGTAAATAATCCAGAGCTACGTCTGGCGCTGATCGTAAGAGCTCCACTAGGCGTTGAACAGCAGCATAATATTGCCACCATATTTTAGAATCTCCGGACCAGCCAATTCCGCCCCTCGCAGTAGCTATAAATACGTCATTGTGAAAACGAGGGGGAATAGCCTGGCGGATCTTATCCCACGCTATATCTGGACCAAATAGAGTAATTACGTTCTCTGCTCGCTCAGGCACCTTCGCAACAGCAACACCATTAACGAGTGTCACACCTGTAACCGAAGCCCCTATTTCTATTCTTATTCCGCCAGTCCAATACCGAGTAGCTATCTGGAATTCTCCATCGGCGAGACAGAGTTCTTTTAACGCTAAGGATGTTGGAACCATTATTGATTCTCCTGCTTCAGATTACCCATCGAAATATACGTGCATTTAAGGAGCTACTTTGGACCGTAGGGTAATCTCAGAACGCGCTCAATGAAACACTCAAGATATGCTTTAATCCAATAAGCAAAAAGGGGAAATTGTGGCTACTCGTATCAACGCAACCTTTGAGTCCGGGCTTCCACCTGACGATGATCACCCCTACAGAAGCGGCGCTTGGCGTCCTCAACACCAAGAATTTGATGCCTGGAATATGGAATCTGTTGGCGATCTACCAGACGATCTTAATGGCGTGTATTTGCGCAACACAGAAAACCCACTTTTTGAACCAATAAAGCGCTACCACCCATTCGATGGCGACGCGATGCTCCATTCTATTTCATTTAATAACGGCGAAGTTCAATACTCAAATCGCTTCGTTCGAACAGATGCCTTCTTGGCAGAGCAAGACACAAAGACAAGCTTGTGGGCCGGCATTACTGAGCACCCGTCTACGACTATTGCCAATCATGGCTGGGGGGCGCGAACCATGATGAAAGATAACGCCAGCACCGACGTAGTAGTCCACGGCAGCAAGGCGTTAGCAAGTTTTTATCAATGCGGAGAATTATACCAATTAGACCCAATTAGCTTGACTGACAAAGGCAAGGCTAGTTGGAATGGGGCTTTTCCACCGGAAGGGGTCTCAGCGCACCCAAAAGTCGATGAACACACCGGTGAGCTTTTGTTTTTCAACTATTCCACGACCGCTCCATTCATGAAATACGGGGTCGTTAATTCCGAAGGTGACCTAACTAACTATCAAGACATCCCTCTTCCCGGACCGCGACTCCCCCATGACATGGCCTTTACGGAGAATTGGTCAATTTTGAATGACCTACCGCTCTATTGGGATCCAAAGGCACTGAAAGAAGGCTTCTACTCCAATACATACAACAGAGATCTCCCAAGTCGCTTTGCTCTCATACCGCGCCACGGCAGCTCTAACGAAATTCGTTGGTTTGAAGCAGATCCAACATTCGTATTGCACTGGACCAATGCATACGAAGACGGGGATGAAGTCGTACTCGATGGCTTTTTCCAACATAACCCAACAGCGAGCGGAGTACGCCGCCATACTGATGCGCTAAAAGGCTTTGAAACACTCGACATGAACGTGCTCGAAGCGCGTGCTCATCGATGGCGATTCAACCTGAAAACCGGGAATTGTTCAGAAGAACAAATGAGCGACCGTTGCTCAGAATTTCCGATGATCAACGGAATGCATGCAGGTCGCCGCCATCGCTACTCTTACAATGCGATCTGCGCTCCAAACTTATTTGCATTCAATGGTCTCATTAAACATGATCTAGACACAGGCAAAGAAGAAACCTATGAATTTGAGGATGGCGTTTTCGTAAGTGAAACGATTATGGCACCAAGAGATAACTCTGCCAGAGAAGATGACGGCTACCTTGTTACATTCTCATCTGATCTAATCCGGGATATTTCAGATGCTCTGATCTTTGATGCTTCAGACATATCACAGGGGCCGATATGCAAGATCCGGCTACCCGAACGTATCTCTAGTGGCACTCACGCAACATGGGCTCCAACAAAGGCTCTTAAGTAAGCTTGTTCCAGCGGTGAACCATATTTCTACATTTCACAATTCGCTCTCGTCGCAAATATCTGAAGTTCAAACCGCTGCCGTGCCCTGAACGTTAACATTCAGTAAAAAATAATGACGATTACTTGCTGAAACCGTATCAGCGAAGGCAAGGGCTTCAGGAGCCGGAAAAACCATGAGCGACAAAACAACTCTAGACAGAAACTTTAATCATCCCGGCTATTGGCCGTCTCAGTGGCCTGTCGAGTGCGGCGGAAACCGTAGACAAAAAGCTACTGTGGGACGACTTGACGCATCAGAGAATCATCCGTCTGTAACCACTATTACTAATAACAGATGGAATGTCATGGCTGTTCAGCGCGACCCTGGAGAGTGGTACGTCGGCGGGACAATGCCAGCGTTCTCTGGCCCGCCTCCATATGGATGGGTTAAGAGAATCAACCCGATTTCATTAGAAACAATTGCCGAGTCACCTCAACTTCCATGTGGGGATCATGTTTGGTGCGGAGCGATCTTGGTTCATGCCAATGGCTCGATAATGTCCGTCAACGGTTCCTTCATGCATAGGTTAGACCCCCAAGACTTATCTATTATCTGCGAGAGGGAACTCCCAATTAGCCGTGCCCACAACGGCCTCCTCTCCTTGTCCGACGGAACGCTAGTGACTAAGGACCTCCGCTTGGAATCACAAGGGGGAACTACTCTCACATTTCTGGAACCAGAGAGACTTACAGTTTTACAAACACTGGTGCTCCCTGAGGGCTCCATGGGTCGAATTGCCGCTGACTACAGTGACGGTATTGAGTCAATATTTGTACCTGGGACTGAACATATTTGGCAAATAGAAATGGTTGATGGCACTGGAACAATTACTGATTGGAAAGCACAATATCGGACTTCGAAATCCGATGTTGGCTTAGCCTGGGACTCATGCATCTCAGAGAGCCATCTTTGGCTCATGGACTGTGGCGATATTAACGCAGTTCGAGCGATCCATAACACCCTTCCAAATGGCCGTTTCGAAGGGCCGGAAGGACGCAAGCAACTTTCGTGGCAACTTCCAGCGCCTTGGAATGGCGCTCAACGTCTCTTACGCGTAGATCAAAAAACTGGACATATCGACAGCATCGAGCCATTTGGACATCCGGGCGGCGGTATTATAGCTCCGCCTGTGAATGTCCCTGAGCATCAATTGGTCATAGCGTGGGATTCTATTAACGGAGGCCTCTCTGGAATTTCAACTGCTGGCACGCTAGAGCCTTCATGGCACCTTGATGTACGGCCAACTATGCAACCAGTTATCTACCCAGAATCAGGAGAACTCGTAATTAACGACTTCACATCACACCAATCAGACGATTTGATAGTCGTAGATATCGAAAGCGGCGAGCTAGTTTCACGAGTAGCGACGGGATCACGAATTGCAAACGGAATGTTTCTTTCACCCGGAGAAAACCGAGATGTTTACTATTGCAGCACCCTAAGTTTTGCGAGGGTCAGTTGGGCATAATGATTAGCAAAGACTCTACGGTTACCGAAGATTTCGTAACTCGCCTCTAATAGATGTTAGATTTAAGTCATGGAGCAAATGCAGGAAGCCATCGAGGCAGTTCTAGGTAAAATTGATTTTGATCCCGAAGAACTACAAAAAAAATATTTAGCCGAGCGCGATAAACGCCTCCGCACTGACGCTAACGAACAGTACGTTGAGGTAACAGGTGATTTCTCCAACTATGTGGATGATCCTTATGTCGAAAGCCAGGATCGGGCACCACTGTTTGATGAAGTCGAGATAGCGGTAATAGGTGGTGGCTTCGGTGGCTTGCTAATGGGCGGTCGACTAAAAGAAGCCGGATTTTCAGATGTACGAGTAATCGAAAAAGGTGGTGACTTTGGCGGAACTTGGTACTGGAATCGTTACCCAGGTGCTATGTGCGACGTCGAATCCTATTGCTATTTACCCATGCTCGAAGAGCTCAGCTACATACCTAAAAACAAGTACTCTTTTGCTCCCGAAATCATGGAACATACGCAAAATATTGCACACCATTACGGCCTTTATGACAATGCATGCTTGAGCACATCCGTTACTGCCCTAACCTGGAATGACACGGATAAGCGTTGGCTTATCGAAACAGATCGCGGCGATCGCATGACCGCTCAATTTGTAGCAATGGCAAACGGGCCGTTAAACCGACCGAAATTACCTGGCATTACAGGGATTAATGACTTCAAAGGCCACACGTTCCACACAAGCCGATGGGACTATGAATACACCGGCGGATCTAACGCTGGAGATCTTTCTAATTTGAAAGACAAGAAAGTTGGAATAATCGGGACCGGGGCAACTGCGGTACAATGCATCCCGCATTTAGGCGCATCTGCACAGGAACTTTACGTATTTCAACGAACTCCATCCTCAGTAGATGTAAGGAATAATAGGGAAACCGATCCGGAGTGGGCAGGCTCGCTCGAAGCAGGTTGGCAAGAGCGAAGAATGGAAAACTTCAACGTGCTCGTAAGCGGCGGTGATCAAGATGAAGATCTCGTCGCAGACGGTTGGACCGACATTTTTCGTAACCTAACTGGCACAGCAGCCAAGCTTGCTTCCCGAAAACTTGGTCGTAGGCTCGTCGGAAGGGAAAAAGGTCATTTAATGAAGATGGCCGATTATCAAAAAATGAATACGGTGAGAGATCGTGTCGACGGCATCGTCCAAGACCCTGCTACCGCAGAGGCCCTTAAACCTTGGTACCGGCAGTTTTGTAAACGGCCTTGCTTCCATGACGAGTACCTCCCCACCTTCAATAGAGAGAATGTGACGTTAGTGGACACCCAAGGAGTTGGAGTCCAAGAAATCACTTCGGCGGGCGTTATAGCCAACGGAAAAGAATACGAGCTCGACTGTTTAATATTTGCAACGGGGTTTGAGGTAGGTACAAGCTACACCCGTCGTGCAGGCTATGAGATAGTCGGTCGAAATGGTAACACTCTGGGCGACAAGTGGGCGCCAGGGTTACGCACTCTCCATGGAATGCAAACAAATGACTTCCCAAATTGTTTTTTCTTGGGATTCACCCAAACAGCCGTAACCGTAAATGTTCCGCAGGCCTTAAACGAACAAGCTAAACACATTACATACATGATCGATCAAGTTCGCAGCCAAGGCGGCACTACCATTGAAGCAACCAGCGAAGGAGAACAAGGCTGGGTTGATGAAATGGTTGACAAAGCAATGCTTGGAGATCGTTTCAGAGCTGAGTGCACGCCGGGTTATTATAACAACGAAGGGAAAACCGGCAATACAAACGGATTCTTCACAGGCTCATATGGTGGCGGACCACTGCGGTTTCACCGAATTCTCGCCGATTGGCGGGAAAATGGAAAGATGGAAGGCACTGAAATCAGCTAGCTAGCACTTAGTTTCGTTAGCCGATTTGGATATTTATGCACCTAACATCCCATATCCGAACATGTAACAAAACCCCATAACAACACTTAGCAGTGCAAAACAAACTCCGAAAGCGGTATAAGTTTTCTTAGATCGACCGGCTTGCAGCATTCCGTAAGATGCACTGAACGCCAATAACGCATTGGCGCACATCAATCCAAGAATCCAAGCTAATAGAGCCATGATCCCGGTTGTGGTACCACCTATTGAAGAAGATGCCGCCAATAGGGCTACTTGTGTTGGGCTCTCAACCCCAACACCGTGGACCATACCGATGATTACCGCTCCCCGACCTTCGGATTTGTCGTTTGCATGCCTGAATTTATCTGGAAACCGGCTTGTCGACCTTTCATGAAGACCGCCTCTGCCTTTGCGGAAACTTAATTTTTCAATGCTCCCAGCAACTGAAGTCGCTACAAGCGTGGCTCGGCTTCTAATCACGAAGTCATTACGACATCGGGCCAAGTCGCGAAATACGAAAACTCCTAGAATCACCAACGTGACACCGACAAATTTCGTAAACAAAATTTCTAAGCTTTGAGGTAGCGCTAAGCCAAAGGTAATAACAGCGACTCCCAAGCCGAAAACTACTAAAGCGTGCCCCATAACATAAAAAAGAGAAAGCTTTAGCCCTTCATCTCGAGACCGTTTACGACTATTTAAGGTACTGAGAGCTGCGATATGGTCTATATCAAGACCATGCCTAAGGCCCAGAAGTAGAGACGCGCTTAATAAGGTGATGTTCAATGCCGCTCCGTCAAGTTCTCAAACATTTCTTATGACGATTACTACCTGCACGATGACCTCGTTCTAATTTATCGTTACAGGGACTGAATGATGCCTAATCACCGAAGACCGACAATCTCCGAGACCTCAGCAATCTAACTTCGGGCCATTAGCACTAACTATGGACAGTGAATCGTCAGTTACCGGACGAAACGAAATACAAAGATAATCTGCGGTTCATAACCAAATACTACGACCCGAATCCAGCATCAGTCAGCCACTGAAATTCAATCAGGCGGATAGACACCCATGTCTCGACCTTTTTGGGTCTGCCAAAAAATCTGGGAGATATCATCAATGTAAGAAAGAAGCTGATCGACAGTCTCGTGATCCACCGTCTTTTTAACTTCTCCAGCTTGATGTACGGCCTTCCAGAACAGCTCATGCAATTGCGGAAAAGCTTCGAAGTGGGCTGGAGCAAAGAAATCGGCCCAGAGAACCATCAAATGATGCTTAACATCCTCTGCACGTTGCTCTTTAACAATCACACACCGCTGTCGAAAATGGATGTCTTCTGAGGCGTGATATTTTTCTAACGTTTTTTTGCACGAAAGCGCTTCAATGCGAGCCTGCGCTGGGTCATACACACCGCAATAGAGATCGCAGTGAGCATAAGCACTTTCTGCATTAACGAAAAATTTTGACAGCATAATTAGTATCCTTGTTTCTGTGTATATTTAACTCGTGTGGCTCTATGATCTAAAGCATTTTGGGTAATGGAAGGCTCCGGTCGACTTAGTCGAATATGGCTTTTTCGGCGCTTTCTGGTTACTGGGCAATCCATGAGCCCGACGTTCAACAACGGCGATGGAGTTATCGCCATACGATCTCGGCGCGCCATTGTTGGACAAGTACGAGTAGCCCGCAACCCAAATAAAGATTCTATGTGGCTCTTGAAACGAGTTTCAGCAGTCGGACAAGATGGAATGATGTCTCTATCTTCAGATAGCAATGACTCATCTGTAGTTGACTCAAGAACTTTCGGTCGGGTGCTAGTTCGAGGAAGCTTCAGAGTATTTCTCCATCTACCAGCTAACGGTAAGCCTAAGTTTGTCATCCTGGGACCACGGCCGAATCTTCATTAACTCGGTTCCGGATTAAATAATCAAAGGCACCAAGAGCAGCAGTCGAGCCAGCACCCATGGCTATTATGATTTGCTTAAACGGCTCAGTCGTGCAATCGCCTGCAGCAAAGACACCAGGAAGCGATGTACTACCACGCACATCTACAACTATTTCACCTCGTTCAGACAGTTCAACAGTATTTTCTAACCATTCTGTATTTGGAATCAAGCCGATTTGAACAAAAATGCCGTCTAACTCGACACTCATGGACTTACCGCTATCCCTGGCCTCATAACTTAGACCCGTTACAGAAGCGCCGTTACCCACGATCGATGTTGTGGCTGCGTTAACGACGACGGCAACATTATCTCGTCTCTCCAAGGCGTCTTGAAGAACAGCATCTGCCAAAAGCTGAGGCGCGTACTCAATGACCGTTACGTGACTGGCGAGACCCGCAAGATCAATTGCAGCTTCTACTCCACTATTGCCGCCACCGATCACGGCTACCTTTTTGCCTTTAAAAAGAGGCCCGTCGCAATGAGGACAGAATGCTACTCCCTTATTCAAATAGTCTTGTTCACCTGGCACATCCAGCAATCGCCATCTAGCACCAGTGCTCAAAATTACTGAACGCGCTGTGATCTGAGCCCCTGATTCAAATATGACGGTGTGTAAGCCACCCGCATCCGGCGAAGGTTGAAGGGTTGATACCGTTTGGGAGGTCAAAAGCTCTATGTCACTAGTCCGCAGATGCGTTTCTAAATCTGCTGCGAGCCGAGGGCCCTCTGTGTAAGGAACAGAAACAAAGTTTTCTATACCAAGGGTATCGAGAAGCTGTCCGCCTAGCCGATCAGTGGCTATCACAGTACGGAGCCCTTTACGCGAAGTGTACAAACCAGCAGCTGCGCCAGCCGGACCCCCGCCGATAATCGCCACATCATATGGCTTCAATTCAGAAATACGGTTATTAGATTCCTCAAGCGAGGAGGAGTCAAGTCTCCCCAAGATATTCTCAATAGACATCGAGCCATATTCAAACAACTCGCCATTTAGATGAATCGCAGGCACTGATCCGATTTCACGCAGAACGGCTTCGTCGGTAAACAGACCACCGTCGACAGTCGTATGCGTGATCTTAGGATTTAGAACTGCCATAATGTTTAACGCTTGAACCACATCCGGGCATTTCTGACATGAAAGCGAAACAAAAGTCTCAAAATGGCAATCAGTATCTATCTTCAATATCGCTTCATGCGTTGATGAACTGATAACCGGAGGGTGACCACCAACTTGCAATACTGCCAAAACGAAAGACGTAAACTCATGGCCTAAGGGAATCGCAGCAAAAGCAACACCAACAGTTGAATCAAGGCGCTCAACGCGAAAGCTCGGGACTCTTCCCTCTGAGGAACCTGTTTCAAAATGCAGTTTCCCCGAAAGAGCCGAGACTTCCGTCAAGAAAGACCGGAGTCGGAATGAATCCTCGGAATCGTCTAGAGAGGCCACGAAGACAACCTCAAAGACAAGCTTTTCTAAATGTGCTTCTAACGAATCAAGAAGGTGCCGCTCTAACACGTTTTCACCGTTTTATATTTTTCCACTTAAATCGAACGATGGAGCTAATGTCTCTTCTCCTTCGTCCCAGTTAGCTGGACAAACTTCGTTAGGGTGGTCTCGCACGTATTGAGCAGCCTTAACCTTACGAAGTAACTCAGTTGCGTTACGGCCGATGCCATCAGCAGACATTTCTATAACCTGTATTACTCCGTCAGGGTCAATTACGAATGTCGCACGATCTGCCAGGCCATCCTCTTCAATCATTACGTCAAAAGAGCGACAAAGGGCTCCAGTTGGGTCTCCCATCATTGGGAAAGCTACTTTCCCAACTTTGTCGGAAGATCCGTGCCAAGCCTTATGAGTGTGATGCGTATCCGTTGAGACCGAATAGATCTCAACACCCATTGACTTGAATTGATTATATCTCTCTGCTAAATCTTCTAGCTCTGTTGGGCACACGAAAGTAAAGTCGGCTGGGTAGAAAAACAAGACAGACCAATTATTTACAAGATTCTCCTGAGAGATATCTACAAATTCATTTTCATAAAATGCTTTCGCTGTGAACGGTTGAACAGTAGAACCAATGAGTGACATCAAAGTGCCTTTCTTGTACTTTTTTTCTGCCAGGTGTTACAGAAATCTTGAAAACATGAATAGGAGTGCCATACATAATTAGTTAGGCAACCTAATCTTTATCGGACTTTCGCAATGATATCGAATCTCCAACTTTTAACCTATCGCCGGATCATGAACTTGCGAACAATAATATTGATAGGGCAGGCAATTCAAAGAGAGGGCGCGAACAAATGCCAATTGGAAAGCAATATTGACGATGAGGCCAGCACTCCAATTCTCTACTTCCTTGACAGCAGCACAAAATTAGCGGCAGTCCCTGCAACAATGAGAAAGTAATCAGGTTTTAGCTTTCTGGGGACCACCAGTCTCAAAACCTTTCAGAAACATGTATTGAAATTAATGTGAATTCCCCGCACCATATATACATGCTGAAACTTTGCTAAACCTCGACTACTAAGGTGGTATGTCATGTCAAGCCCGAGCAAGTTGTGTCAAACCGATCCTGGGGATGAAATCGTCTGTCGAGATAGAAGGCACTCTCTTTCGCTATAAAAGTTCATTCTCTTGAAATATCAAGTATTGCTTTTAGAGCACCGGTTATTTGGTCACACACATGCTCGTCAAGAGCGATAATGGATTCGTGACTGTACGAGCTGTTTTCGAAAATGACACCTACTGCTATCTAGATTGCACCTCGCTACCTAACTCATGCGACATTGTATTTTCTAATGGCGCCGCTGCTGAAGCCGCAGGCTACATGCCTTGCATTGACTGCCGACCTCCGTTATGTGGTGAAGCCTTCATCATCCACAGTGCTCCCCCTTCAGTCTCAACTGCGCTTAGTCTGATTAGAGAAGGATTTCTCCACACTCAATCGGAGGAAAGGCTCGCTATTCGAGTTGGAGTAAGCCGCTCGCAGTTGAGTCGCTTAATGATGCAACATCTAGGGGCAAGCCCAATTCAAATCGCTCGTTTCCGGCAGACTCAATTCGTTCGCCAGCTCACAACAGAAACCTCTCTTGATGGACAAGCTGTCGCTCGCGCAGCGGGACTTACCGGGCAACATTTAGATCGACTCGCTATCAAGGCGTGGGGGCACCCTACCAACGATTCAAAACCGAACCCGACATCGCGTAGTTTGAATTCTTCAATCAAGCTATTACTCAAATATGTCCGGCCCTATTCCTTCAACCAGCTGTTACAGCATTTACGTTCGCGGGTAACGCCCGGTATCGAAGAAGTTACGGATAGTGGTTCATATCGCAGAGTAGTGAGCCATAAAGGAAAAGCGCGAATCATCGAAGTAAGCGACGCCAACGATGAGCAACACCTTGCCGTGCAAGTCCATTCAGCAAGCTACGACAACCTTATTGACGATATGGAACGGTTACGCACCCTTCTTGCTATCGACGAAGACCCCAACCCAACAGTGACCCATCTATTAAACGACCATCTCGTTGGTAGATCAGTTGCGAAGCAGCCTTGGTTGCGCGTTCCTCGTTGCTGGGACCCTTTTGAAACATCAGTTCGAATAATCGTTGGACAACAAATTTCAGTAGCGGCGGCCACGACCATCGCAGGCAGAATCGCTCATACACTCGGAGCGGAGGTATCCCCCGGCGGCCCGCTTAACCGAGTCTTTCCGCCCGCCGCTGTACTCGCTGAAGCTAATCTCAAAGGATTCGGCTTGACTGACAAACGGGCAATGACCTTACGGCACTTCGCCACAGCGGTAGCTGACGGTAGCCTGGACCTTAGGCTTACCGGTGCAATCGAGGAAGTTATCTCACGGTGGTGCACCCTTCCAGGTATAGGACCCTGGACCGCCCACATGGCCGCAATGCGAGTACTTCGCCACAATGACGCGATGCCTTCGTCTGATTTAGGCATACGGCGTAACGCGAGCAGACTTCTGGGAAGCTCAATTAGCAGCAAAGAGTTAGATGATCGCTCAGGCTCATGGCGACCGTTTAGGTCATGGGCGATGCAACACCTTTGGGAGCAGTAATTATCCTTGCCATTGAGCGGCACCAAGTTGCTACCATCTGCGCAATTCCAGATGTAGCTACCGGCCAACAAGTAACAAATAGGCTACTTGTAATCATTAGACAATTAACGATTCAACAACGAGCCGCCCTTCGGGGCGGTCTATTGTCGTTTGCAGCCCTGGGACAATCAACCCCCGTCGACGTCATTACCCTTAGGCGCATAGTTTCCAGTCTTCGACGCAGCATCACACCGATCGCGAAGGGCGAGGCGGAGGTCGCGACGGAGGTCGTCGAGGCGGTCGCGGAGGTCGAGGCTATAGAGGCGATCGAGGAGGTCCAGTTCGATGCGATCGAGGAATTCGCAGTCGGCTTCGCTAGGACCGTCAGACGCATGCAGCCCTGGCGCACCGTTTTTTACAAGGCTTTCGACCTGAACGTCATCATCTGAACCGCATCCAGTAATAGTGAACATAGATGTGACCAAAAGGGTCATAGCCAAAAAGGTTCGCTTCACATCGGTAAAGCTATCCGCTCCTATCTACAACGCAGATAAAAAGTGCTTTAAGTCAGCCCTGGGACAATCAATTTTTAGCGCTGCCGAGGGGTCGTCGAAGTCGTCAATTTCGTCGTCGATGCAGAGGTCCTTGTCGCTGCCGAGGCCATCTACGAAAGTCCAGGTAGCTTGGCTGATTAATACCTTGACACACCCGCTCTTGTCTGCACGACGCTAGAGCGGGTGTGTTAAAATTTTCATTGGGAATCTGTCCCTTCAGTGCAGGATTCGATTTAGTTTCGAGATTAAGAAGAGCCCAACATGCCTAAGGCTTGCGTATTAGGACGCTAAAAATTACTGACCTGAATGCTATGAGTCCACATCTGGAAGCTTTAGAAAAACAGTAACTGATAATAGAGGCAGCTACTTAGTTCGAGGAGGCAAACAGCACTACACAGTGGGGAGCCTGAACCCAGTGGCAGTAGTCTTGGAATTTCCAAATAGTGACGCTGCGATTAGTTGGAAAAATTCTTGTGGCTACGAAAATATTTTAAGCTTCAGACCTGACAACTCTGAAGGCCCTCTAACTATCTGCGACGGCGTCGAGCTTTGAAAATCTAATTGACCTAGCGAACAATCTAGAGAGCAACTACCGAAACATTTTCGAGAACTCCTGAACTTCAGGGCACTCTCAAGGCAATACTGTCAGAATACCTATATGTCGGACTCCATGAACACGATTGACGGCCTACTACGAAGCGCTGCTCTAGAGCGAAACAACGAAGTTGCTTTAGCTGACGCCCCCAACCGTGCTGATTTTTTTGAGGGAAATAGCCAGCAGTGGACATGGAGCGAAGTCAATTCAATTGTTCAATCATTAGCTACTCAACTCCACAATCGTGGTGTTAGGGCTGGCAGCTCGATTGGCATTCAGCTTCCCAATGTTTGTGAACTCGTTTTCACCATCCTTGCATGCATCAGGATTGGCGCTGTTGCCGTTCCTTTTCCAATTCAACATCGAAATCATGAGCTGCGCTCAGGATTATCATCTGCTCAAATTCAGCTGTTCGTTACTGCTAACCGTTCTGACAGAACCGACCAAGTCAAGACGGTGGCAGCACTCCTTGCAGAATTCGAAAATATTAAACTCGCAACATTCGGCGCGGATGCAGGAGAAGCTAATCTTCATCTGACTCCGGAGCCAGCAGAAGACAAAGCTTACGATCATGCTTCGTCAGACGATATTGCGACTATCTGTTGGACGTCCGGAACGACCGGCGTACCAAAAGGGGTGCCACGCACTCACTCCATGTGGCTAGCGTCAAGCAGAGTCCAAGTAGACGAACTAGCCATTTCCTCTAGTGATAATATCTTGTGTCCATTTCCCGTAGTCAATATGGCTGGCATAGGGGGAATGCTTATGCCCTGGTTGACTGTCGGAGCATCGTTATTTCTGCACCAGCCATTAGATCTCACAGTTTTTTTAAAGCAGATCGAAACTGAGGGAATCACCTACACAGTAGCGCCCCCACCGCTCCTAAATATGCTACTCAGGAACGAAGAATTACTTAACTCTGTTGACTTATCTAGCATCCGAGTAATTTCTTCTGGGTCTGCGCCTTTAGATCCGTGGATGGTAAAAGGTTGGCAGGATCGCAACATAGAAATCGTAAATGTCTTTGGCTCTAACGAAGGCGCTGCGCTTCTTTCTACAATGCGATCGGTACCGGATCCCGAAGAGCGGGCTCGGTTTTTTCCACAACCGAACCGACAAGGTATTTCTATACGAATCGTTGACTTTGACACAGAACAAGAAATCGCTGAGTCTGGACGCCCTGGTGAGTTGCGATTCGCGGGCCCCACAGTATTCTCTGGCTACCTACAATCATCTGGTGATGAATTTGATACCAATGGCTACTATAAAACTGGCGACATTTTCCAGTGGGCTGATACTAATACCTCAAGTAGGCTCCTTCAGTTCGTTGATCGAGCGAAAGACATCATTATTCGCGGAGGAATGAACATTTCGGCTGCTGAGGTTGAATCATTAATAGCTTCACATCAAGATGTTCTTGAGTGCGCAGTTGTATCTTTCCCTGATCCTGATTTGGGAGAAAAGGTTGGAGTGTTCGTTGTACCTATTAAAGGCACAAGCCCACGCTTGCCTGAGCTTGTTGATTTTTTGAAGTCACTTGAAATAGCTAGTTACAAGCTTCCCGAGCGCCTTGAAATAGTTGATGCCCTTCCAAGAAATGCAGTCGGAAAAGTTACAAAATCAGATTTGAGAGAGATGTGGCGCACTTAGGAAAGCATCGACCTTTGGAGTGCTGTGGCGCATCGAGCACATGACGCTTTCTTGCGTGGGAATCGAACTTCAGACCGGCAACCCAGCACGCCTAGCTACCGAACACTGTAAATGGCGACCACCAAAAACAGGAACATGAACTCTAGAAGACAGCTTCAATAAGCTGCACCAGGTGAAGGTAGATGTGTCGGAGGGGGGACTTGAACCCCCACACCCGTAACGGGCACTAGATCCTTAGTCTAGCGCGTCTGCCAATTCCGCCACTCCGACGCCGTTCCGCCGTAACGGAAGGAATCTTCACTCTAGCCACAGAAACCTATTCTTGCACCAACGGCGTCTCTCCCACGAAGGCCCAAAGCCAACCAACTGAACAACAATAAATGCTACACATTTGTTTCAACAAATAATGGAACTCTGACCGTGACTAAACGCCTGACAACCAGTAATCGTAGATGAATAATTACTGATATCTAGTCAGGCTAACAACAAGCCCAAAACTAGAGTCGTGAAACAAAAAGTTACAGCTACTACCACAGTTATACGATTCAAATTTCGTTCAGCCAGCGTTGAGCCTGCAGCTGTGGTGTTAACTCCGCCACCGAACATGTCAGAAACACCTCCGCCCTTGCCACTATGAAGCAAAACCAAACCAATAAGGCCCAGAGCAGAAATTAAGTGGAAGCCACCAACGAACCAAGTCAACACGGATTTGACGATACCAGAGTGCCTTCAATAGTCCACAAATATCAGTACGGTATTTGAACTTCAGTTCATTTAGTTAAATACTAAATCTGCTCAGTTCACTATCAGGTTACGGTTCAATTCTGTGAGTTATCGGCGTGCTACCTTTTGCTCCTGAGACCCAACCCTCAAGAACAGCCGAGAATCCTCCAGCTCCGCCCCCAGCCCGCACGATCATCGGCGACCATGAAGGCAACTTACGTAAAGATGCAGTACCCGAACCAAACACCGTATCTTCTCCTGGTTGATCAGGAATACCTTCTGACATGCCGCCCGCTCCTCGAACTGCTTCTTTTAGGTTCATGATAAGAAGGGGTTCTAAGGCTTCATAAAAATCGGCTTTACTCCAGCCGCTTCGAGCGAATACATTCATATGTTCTGGAGTCATAATCATCATGGCTTCGCTTGGGAGCTTTCGATTTCCAACTCCGTGCAACTGATTGGCGATCGTTCTGATTAAGGACTCAGGGGTTCTCGATATTTGGTCAATTAGTCCGCTGGGTCCATGACCGGCAAAAAGAGTCACCGTATTTTCCCCTACTTCGAACCCTCGCGAGACTGATAAGGGGTCCCATCCTTCAGGCAAACTCTCCTCATCTTCAGGAAAACACCAACCTATTTTTGACGGCGCACCTAGCGCTGACCGGTCTATACCACCAATGCCAGGCTTACCTCCACCAACATTTCGGATCACAAGTTGAAGAGCACGCCCAATCGTCGAATTTGCTCGATTTCCCTGACCTAACGCATTCTTGTCGGCATTCATGCCTATTTTGGTTCGAATTGGACCGTTCACGATAATTACGGGACCAGAGAACCAGAGCGTACATAAGAGCCCATGCATATTGAACTGATCGGTGCATGCGGCCTCGACTGCTGCCAAAACAACCGGTAAATACTCCGGTTTACAGCCCGCCATAACTGCATTTATTGCTACTTTTTCTACGGTGCACTCCACAAGTGTCGGCGGGACAATCGCGACAACCTCGTCTGCCTGACGAGTGGTTCCTTTTAGCATCCGAAGCACCCGTTCTTCGGTCGGCGGAACAATCGGCAGACCATCAGACCAGCCCCTATCGAACATAGCTTCAAATTCATCTTCTTGAGAAGCAAACTCAACACGACGACTAACGACTCCTGAGTTACCGAATTTCGCTTCCAATTGATCAACTCTGGAAGGGTCAACTGACATTGACCCGCAACCAGGACGCCAATCGGGCAAATCTGTTCCGAGGTTGTCAATTCCGGTTAGGGCCTCCCACGATTTCCGCTCCCAGCCCACAGTCCGAGTCATTTCTCGGCCTCCCACAACGTGAATCAGTGTAGGAACGGTTTCAATCTCATGCGTCCAGGAGACTCGTAAATCGCTGTCATAATCAACAGTTGTGACTCCAGATGGAAAATCAGGATCATCTTGGGAGTAGACAGTCAGGGGCATGAAACTCTTCGAAAGCTGATCGAAAACTGGTTCTATCTCAAGACATGTTGGACAGTCTTTTTTAACAAATATTATTAATCCGTCTGGTAAAGGTGACAAATCTTCTGAGGGCATAAGAAGACTCTAATCAATTTGGCAGAAGAAGTTCCCAAGTTCCGAACATCATCCCAACCTCTTAGCAAAACTCTTGTGTCAGAAGCCAGAAAATTACTTACTATTTTGTCGACCTTATACCTCTTGGTACATAACTATCCGAGCGAATGACTCCGAATCTAATGCAGCTCCTCCCACAAGTGCCCCATCGATATCAGCACAGGCCATAAGTTCGGTAGCATTTGATGGCTTTACAGAACCGCCGTACTGGATACGAACAGCTTCTCCAGAACCTTTTTGAATACTCTCGACTACGTTCCTTATGTGCGAGCACATGTCTTGAGCATCATCGACGGATGCCGTCACACCCGTACCAATTGCCCATACAGGCTCATAGGCAACTACTAGGTTCTCCAGCTGGTTCTTTTTTAACCCGCTAAGACTTCCTCGAACTTGCGTTTCAACTATTTCACGAGCGTTTCCGTTTTCACGTTGCTCAAGAGTTTCGCCGACACACACAATAGGCGTCATATCCTGCGCATAAACTGCCACCGCTTTAGATGCAACATCTTCATTCGTTTCACCAAACAAATGTCTCCGCTCGGAGTGTCCAACTATCACATAGCTAACGGCCATTTTCGAAAGCATTGCAGGTGAAACCTCGCCAGTAAACGCACCGCTTATCTCAGAATGGCAATTCTGTGCACCTAACAAAAACTTCATGCGATCTGCGTCGATAACAGTCTGAACCGATCGAATATCTGTAAAGGGGGGATGAACTGTTACATTTACTTTCTCAAAATCGTGCTTAGCGAGAGCATAACCAAGTTTCTGAACTAACTGAATAGCCTCGAAGTGGTTCATGTTCATTTTCCAGTTACCAGAAATTAAAGGTACACGAGTCATCAATAAGTCCTTATCAAGATTTACGTAACGCTATCAAGCCCGGCAAGTCACCATTTTCTAGTAGTTCCAAACTTGCTCCTCCACCCGTGCTTATGTGGTCAACATATGGAGCAAATTTGAACTCAGCGATCGCCGCCGCGCTATCACCACCGCCAACAACCGTGAAACCCTTAGCATCAGCCATCGCTTGACCGATCGCTCGAGTGCCAGCAGCAAAGCGAGGATCTTCAAACATTCCCATAGGGCCGTTCCAAAAAATCATCTTTGCTTCGTGAATAGAATCTTCAAACTCTGCAGCTGAACCTGGACCAATATCTAAACCCTTCCAACCGTGGGGCAAGCTTCGCCCCATTTGGCGCACCTCACCATCATCACGACCAATAGCACCATCAGGGCTTAAAGCAGTAACGTCAGAAGGAAGTAAGATTTTGTTTCCTAAATCGAGCAAATGTTTACAGTTATCTATCTGCTTCACTTCGCACAAGGAATCTCCGACCTCATGGCCCATGGCCTTAAAAAAGGTAAAGCACATTGCACCGCCGATGATTAGCTGGTCAACTACTTCGAGCAGAGCTTCAATTACTCCTAGCTTGTCGCTTACTTTTGCTCCACCGAGGATTCCTAAAAATGGTTTTTTCTTAGTAGTGCGTAGAGCCCCCAAAACCTCAACTTCTCTTTCGAGAAGACGACCCGCAGCAGCTGGCAATTTTTGCGGCGGACCGACTACCGAAGCATGACTCCTATGTGAGGCACCAAAAGCATCATTTACGTAACCATCGAATGCCTTCCCCCCGGCACCGCTAATTAAGTACGACACAAACTCTGGAGAGTTCGCAGTTTCGCCACTATCAAATCGGAGGTTCTCTAGTATCTCGACATTAGGACTTAATTCCTTTAGCCGAGCACGCACAGGCTCAATAGCGAATGCTGGATCGATTCTCCCATCAGGCCTCCCCAAATGAGTACAAGCGACGACATCAGCTCCCCGTTCTATCAACCATTCCAATGTCGGCAAAGCCGCACGAATACGTAAATCATCGCTAATTTTTTGGTTCCGTAATGGCACGTTAAAATCGCAACGAACTAAGATTCGCTTCCCTTCCAAAGTCACAAGTGACGTTTCCAGGTCCTCTAAACGAGGCACTCCTATTGAATTCACAGAATTACTCCATAAGGGATAGGCAATGCTATTCGGTCAACCGCAAGTGATATTTACGAGGTCGACAAGTCGGTTAGAATAGCCCCACTCATTGTCGTACCAACCACTAATTTTGACGAGGTTTTCCATAGCCATAGTTAATCCGGCATCAAAAACACAGCTAGATGGGTTTCCGACAACATCGGAACTCACCAGAGGATCTTCGCTGTATTCCAATACTCCGCTCAGTTTTCCTTCTGAAGCCGCCTTCTTGAAAGCTGAATTAATTTCAGATACCGAAGGAGTTGACTTCAGAACTGCTGTGAAATCTGTGATAGAGCCATCAGGAATTGGCACACGTAGCGAAGTTCCGTCTAATCGCCCATTCATGGACTGCAACACAAGGCCCGTTGCTCGCGCTGCACCTGTCGATGTAGGAATAATGTTTACCGCCGATGCCCTGGCTCGTCTCAAGTCGCTATGTGGCCCGTCTACCAACGATTGGTCACCTGTATAGGCATGGATCGTCGTCATCAGCCCTTTATCAACCCCAAAAGCTTGATCGAGAACCTGAACCATTGGCACAAAACAATTTGTAGTACAGCTCGCATTGGATACAACCTTATGTATCGAACTATCAAAATCGCCATCGTTTACGCCGACTACAAATGTTGCATCTGCTCCGCCCGCAGGAGCTGACACGATTACAAAGGGCGAGCCAGCATCAAGGTGCATAGCCGCCTTGTCTCGATCAGTAAAGATTCCAGTCGATTCGATTACAACATCGACCCCTAAATCAGCCCAAGGCAAATCAGCTGGACTACGTTCCGACAAGACAGTAAGTAATTTACCGTCTATAGAGATCCCACCGTCAACGGCCTTAATGTCATTAGGTAAATTGCCCAAGACTGAGTCATATTTAAGCAAATGAGCCATTGTCGCCTGATTGCCTAAGTCATTTACCGCAACGATTTCGATATCAGCGCCTTGTTTCTGAATGGCTCTAAAAAAATTACGGCCAATACGACCAAAACCATTAACTCCTACACGAACTGTCATATCAGGGGGTTCCCTTCTAGAGAAAACTTGGGGACATGCATGTCTACCTCATTCACCCGCTCCCTGCGCGAATAGGAGCAAGAGTCTTAGAAAATCTACGACACAATGAGTCTAAATTTTACGCTACCGATCAATATCTCTGTGCCGGGTTCTCACTTCTCGCCCGTCTTCAGAGATTGCTTTAGCCACAAACTCACTCATCGCTACACTGCGGTGCTTGCCACCTGTGCAGCCGAAAGCAATTGTCAAATACGCCTTACCCTCGGAGAGATAAGCAGGAAATAGGATCTTAAACATACTCAAAATTTGCTCAACGAAAGCCTGTGCTACATCTTGAGAAAAAACGTACGAGCTCACACCCTCACTGAGCCCCGTGCTCGACCGCAATTCAGGAACCCAGTGAGGGTTAGCTAAAAACCGACAATCAAAAACTAAATCTGCGTCGCGTGGCACGCCATGTTTGTAACCAAACGACATCAACGTCGTCTGCATCAATTTGTCACTTAACTCCTCAGCGAATGCATCCACAACTCGAGCTTTAAGATCATGGGTGGTCAAGTCCCCCGTATCAATAGCCATATCGGCTTCCACGCGCACCGGATCAAGAAAAATTCTTTCTCGCTCGATTGCATCTATTAACGAATCGCTGTCCTCATCAAAAGGGTGACGCCTTCTCGTATCGTCATAACGTCGTACTAAAACATCGGTCGATGCGTCCAAAAATATAACCCTAACTCGAGAACCATTCTCCCGTAACTGCGCTAATGCTGGAACCAGATCCTCCTGATAGCGCTGAGTACCGGCGACAAGAGCAAGCTTTTTAACTCCTGAACCTTGCGTAGAAACTAACTCCACAACACCGGGAACTAAGCTGGGCGGTAGGTTGTCAATAACGAACCAACCGAGATCTTCCAACGCATGAGCGGCCGTAGATCTCCCAGCCCCAGAAAGACCAGTTACAACTACAAAATCTGGCTGGAGACTCATAACACTAGAATAGACACTCCAAACCAATCTTTACATATTTATTTTTCGAGTGACCAAAACAAGAAGCCGAGGAATATGAGCAGCAGCCTCGTAAGAAGGATTCTTTGACCTGAACCCTTCAGGAGGTATTGGTTCTATCATTCGTTCAAGCAACAACCCATTCTCGGTCAACACATTCACATAACGACTCAAAGGACGATGAACAAATGGAATAAAGATACCCTTCTCAACCTCTTCGATAACTTTTTGTTCCATAAGATATGGGCCTATACGCCAATAACGCTCTACCGAGTCTTGCTCGAAGTCTTCTACCCATCCGCTACCAGGAGTTTGCAACAAAGGGTGGTTTAGAAGTAGAGCAAATCTGCCATCCGGCCGCAGAACTCGAGCAACTTCTTCAATCGATGTTTCTAGATCTTCTATATGCTCAAATACTAAACACGCAAGCGCAGCATCAAAACAACCATCGACGAACGGTAAATGACCTGCTCCAGCTTGCACAACATTTGAGCTTTTATTTCTTAAGTTCGCTTCTCTTATCTGCGCCCATGTTGGGTCAAGTCCCACAGGCTGTGCCCCAAGGCTCTCCAGCAAACGCGTTAGCTGACCTTCCCCGCACCCGATATCAATTACTCGTTTACTCTCAGCTAAAATATTTTCGACGATAGGAAGTATTTGTTCTTCATACTCCGGGTCCTCACCTTCGGTGAACCCCTCCTGCCACCAAGTCGCATTTTGTTCCCAAAGCTGGTCTTCACTGGCCATAATCGTCCGTTCGGGTCTGTCATGCTTGACCAATTTCAAGCACGCATGTGTGTCTTGGCATAAACCGCCTCAGCAACCGGCTGAGGCAACCAAGTGATAGCTTCAAGTTCAACTATCGAAGCTAATTTAACTTTTTTTACACCACCGAATTCTTCAATCAAACGGCGCTTTCGTTTCTCACCTAGACCCGGAATACCATCGAGGATACTAGCAGTCATTCGCTTATCTCTTAGCTGCCTATGATATGAAATAGCGAACCTATGGCTTTCATCGCGAATACGTTGAAGCAAATACAGCGCTTCCGATTGGCGCGGTATCTGTATCGAATCTGATTTTCCAGGGACAAAGACCTCTTCGAATTGTTTAGCTAGCGCGGCGACAGGAATTTCCTCAAACAAACCAAGCTCTTTCAAAACTCGTACTGCAACACTTAATTGGCCCTTTCCGCCGTCTACTAGCAACAACTGAGGCGGATAGGAAAAACTGGTTAACTCAGTGGCTTTCTTGTCTCGGTCATTCAGGTAGTTAAGAAAACGTCTTCGAAGAACTTCTTCCATCGCAGCAAAGTCGTCATTACCAGCAACGGTGCGAATTTTAAACCTTCGATATTCACTTTTCCGCGGCAAGCCATCTTCAAGGACAACCATTGAGCCCACGTAATCTGTTCCCTGTAGATGGCTCATGTCATAACATTCGATGCGCAAAGGGGCCTGAGGAAGACTCAACGCCTCTTGAAGTAAGTTAAGAGCTTGCGCTCTACTATTGTGATCACTACCTCGCTTTAGACGGTGGCGTTTGAGCATTTCTTGGGCGTTTCGTGCCGCTGTGTCGTGCAATGCACGTTTATGTCCTCTTTGTGCCACCCGAATGGTGACCTTAGAGCCTCGCTGAAGCGATAACCATTCTTCATACATCGACTGATGCTCCGGAAGGTAAGGCACCACCACTAACTTCGGCATTCCAATTGGATTTTGGGCATGATATAGCTGTTCCATAACCCGAGCTGTTAACTCACTTGAGTCCAGCGGTTCGACCTTGTCAACAACAAAACCACGCTGACCGAGCACTCGGCCATTGCGAACATAAAAGACCTGCACCGATGCTTCCAGCTCATCTTCACAAAGTCCTATTACGTCATAGTCTTCATTCCTTGTACCAGCGATTTGCTGTTTCTCAACGGCCTTTTTTACGCTTGCCAAACGGTCTCGCAGCCGTGCCGCAAGCTCGTACTCCATCTCCGCACTGGCTGATTGCATCCGGTCCGAAAGCTCAACCAGCACATCGTCTGTATTACCTTCCAGGAATTTGATCAGGTCACTCACTAGCTGTGCGTAGTCATCTTTCTTCACAGCCTGGATACAAGGTCCTGCACACTGCTCAATATGAAACAACAAACATGGGCGCCCTTTTCGTTCATGCTCAGCGAATTTATTATCGCTGCAAGTTCTTATCGGGAAAGTCCTAAGGAGAAGATCGAGTGTTTCTCGAATCGCATAAGCATGACCATATGGACCAAAGTACCTATTACTACGCTTACGTTTTCCTCTAATAACCATCGCTCGCGGCCATACATCAGACATCGTCAACGCCAAGAATGGGTAGGACTTGTCATCACGAAGCTTTACGTTGAACCTGGGTTGGTGCTGTTGAATGAGACTGTATTCCAACATCAGGGCATCAACTTCGGTATCTACTTCGACCCACTCCACAGAAGCAGCGAACGAAAGCATCTGCAAAGTTCTCGGATGCATGTTGCTGCTGTCCTGAAAATAGCTGTTTAAACGATTTCTTAAATTTTTAGCTTTGCCAACATAAATCAATTTTCCATTTACGTCGCAGAACTGATAACTGCCTGGCTTCTCAGGAATCGTTCCTGAGGCTGGCCGTAAAGAACTATTGATAAAGCGACTAGCTATATCATCAGGATATTCAGAGGTAGCCGAAGACAACATGTTCTATAGCCGAAACTGAAGTTGCGAAAACAAATACTTCATGAATGCAAAACACCCTGCAAGAATTTTCCTGTGTAACTTTTAGCTTCCCGCATTACTTGCTCTGGAGTTCCAGCAGCAACAACCTGACCGCCCCCTACTCCACCTTCTGGACCCATATCAATTACCCAATCAGCTGTTTTGATTACATCCAGATTGTGCTCAATAACAATAACACTGTTTCCGTTATCAACTAACCGGCTAAGTACTCCCAGCAAGCGCCTAATGTCTTCAAAATGAAGGCCTGTAGTCGGCTCGTCCAGGATATATATCGTATGCCCGGTTGAGCGTTTCGATAGCTCGCTTGCAAGCTTAACTCGTTGCGCCTCACCACCAGATAATGTCGTGGCAGGCTGACCTAAGCGAATATAGCCTAATCCAACGTCGACTAGCGTCCTCATATGCCGAGCTATCGACGGCTGAGCAGCAAAAAACTCCATTGCCTCTTCGCACGGCATATTAAGAACATCAGAAATTGTCATGCCTTTAAATCTGACTTCTAACGTTTCTCTGTTATAGCGCGCGCCGCCACACAGTTCACATGGCACGTACACATCAGGAAGGAAGTGCATTTCGATCTTGATCGTTCCATCACCCGCACAAGCTTCGCATCTTCCGCCTTTAACGTTAAAACTAAATCTCCCCGGCAAATAGCCCCGTACTTTAGCTTCATTCGTTGCTGCAAAAAGCTTGCGAATATGGTCAAAGACCTTTGTATAGGTAGCCGGATTCGAACGAGGTGTGCGGCCAATTGGCGATTGGTCAATTTCAATAACTTTATCTAGCTCTTGCCAGCCTTCGATGGAAGTATGAAGCCCCGGAACAATTTTTGATTTGTAGATCTTTTGCATTAACGCTTTATGTAAAATTTGATTCACCAGCGTACTTTTTCCTGAACCTGAAACGCCCGATACGGCTACTAGACAGCCAAGTGGAAACTCCACGTCGATTTTTCGGAGATTATTTTCCCTGGCCCCATAGACCACCAGTTTTAGTTCCCCGGCTGCACGTCGAGGCGTCGGAACAGAAATTTCACGCCTTCCTGCCAGATAGTCACCTGTATAGGAATCCTTTGCCTTCAACAAACCCTCAACAGGCCCGCTATAGACAATTACACCACCATGTTCACCGGCACCTGGACCGATATCGACTACCCAGTCGGCCTCGGCAATAGTTTCTTCATCATGTTCAACAACCAGAACCGTATTACCTAAATCACGCAAGTGATGCAGTGTGTCGATCAACCGTTGGTTATCGCGTTGGTGTAACCCAATAGAAGGTTCATCTAAGACGTACAAAACCCCTTCAAGACCACTTCCGATTTGACTTGCAAGTCTAATCCGTTGAGCTTCGCCACCTGCGAGTGTCGCTGCAGATCGGTTTAGAGACAAGTAATCAAGCCCTACATCCAAAAGAAAGTTCAGCCTTGCATTAATCTCTTTCACGATTGGATTAGCAATCAATTGCTCTCGTTCACTTAACCTTAGGCCCTCAATTATTTTCGTTGCCTCGCCAATAGAACACGAACACAGTTCATGCAGGTTCTGGCCGGCGACCCTTACGGCCAACGAAACCTCATTTAGACGAGCTCCGTCACAGCTTCCGCAGGGCACTTCACGCATATACCCTTCGATTCTGTCTCGGGAAGAATCTGTTTCCACGTCAGCATGGCGCCTTTGCAACGTTGGGATTACGCCCTCCCATTGAGTTGTGTAACTCCTACTTCTTCCGTACCTATTTCGATACCGAACCGTAAAAGTTTGCTTCTTTCCACTTCCGTAAAGTAATAGTTTTTTTTGTTTTGCTGACAGCTTGACCCAAGGAACATCCATAGGTATTCCGAATTCTTCTCCGGTAGCTGCTAACAAGCGGGCATACCAGCGGGTAGAACCTGTTGAGAATGGCGCTATTACACCTTCCTCAATCGTCAAGTCAGGATTCGGGATCACTAGTTCAGAGTCAACCTCGAAACGTGTGCCTAAACCGTCGCACGTTCCACAAGCTCCGTATGGTGAATTGAATGAAAAGTTTCTCGGCGCGAGCGCTTCGAAAGAGCGTCCGGTCGCTGGCGAAAAAAGGTGTTGGCTGTAGGTCATGATGAAAGGTTCGTCATCTACTGGAACTATTTCCAGCCAAACGTGTCCGTCTGCAAGTAACAATGCAGCTTCAACTGACTCTGTAAGCCTTTGTTCGATTCCTTTTTTCATCACCAGCCGGTCAACAACAACTTCGATATCATGGTTGACATACCGGTCTAGGCGCTCGTCAGGTGCGACCTCCTCAGTAGTAAGATCTACTGATTCCCCGTCGACGCGAGCTCTCACGTAGCCTCTTGCGGCTAGGTCAGACATGAGGGTGTGATATTCGCCTTTTCGGCTGCGAACTACCGGAGCCAAAACCTGAAAACGGGTCTTAGGCTCAAGCTCCAAAATTCTATCTACGATCTGCTGAGGAGTCTGCATCTCAACGACCTCACCTGTGTCAGGATCGTGCTGCACACCTACACGGGCATACAAAAGCCGCAAGTAGTCATAAACCTCTGTGATCGTTCCGACTGTAGATCGAGGGTTTCTACTTGCGCTTTTTTGATCAATCGATATTGCCGGTGACAAACCCTCCAAAAAATCAACGTCAGGCTTATCCATCTGACCTAGAAACTGTCGAGCATACGACGAGAGGGACTCAACGTATCTGCGTTGCCCTTCAGCATAGATGGTATCAAAAGCGAGAGAAGACTTACCGCTACCGGACAAACCAGTAAACACAATCATCTTGCCTCTAGGCAACTCGATATCCACGTTGCGCAGGTTGTTTTCGCGTGCGCCGCGAACAATCAGCTTGTCACCCATATAGGGCGAAGCTTAGCCGCCACAACTCGCAGTACTAACTACCTTGGAAGAGATTACGCACGAGTTACATTACGACTACAGAGCGAAGCACTTCCCCACGCTCCATTTTTTCAAAAGCAAGCTCTACTTCATCTATAGATATAGTCTCAGAAACAAATCCTCCTAAATTAAGTCTTCCCTGCATATAAAGTTCTGTCAACATTGGAAAATCTCTGCTAGGTAGACAATCTCCGTACCACGAACTCTTAAGTTGACCGCCTCGACCGAAAATATCAATGAGCGGTAATGAAAGCTCGGCTTCGGGATTGGGAACACCAACCAACACTACTGTTCCAGCCAAGTCGCGCGAATAGAAAGCTTGCTTATACGTATCAGAAAGGCCAACCGCCTCTATAGCAACATCTACGCCATCGCCATTGCTTAGCGCACGAACTTGTTCTATAACCTCATCATTAGTTTTTCCGAATGAGTTCACAGTATGAGTCGCTCCGAAATTCCTCGACCAATCTAATTTTTTTTCATCGATATCGATAGCAATAATTGTGTGTGCACCTGCTAGTCGAGCTCCTTCAATCGCTGCGTCACCCACGCCACCACATCCCCAAACGGCAACGCTGTCTCCTCGAGATACGTTCGCCGTATTTAGAACTGCTCCAAGGCCAGCCATGACTCCACAACCTATAAGCCCGGCAACCTCTGGCTCTACAAGAGGGTTAACTTTCGTAGCTTGGCCTTCGGCAACCAGCGTCTTCTCGGCGAACGCTCCAATTCCCAAGGCAGCAGTTAACGGAACTCCATTGAGCGTCATTTTTTGCGAAGCATTGTGCGTCGAAAAACAAAACTGTGGGCGTCCCCTTACACAACTTCGACAGTGGCCACAAACAGCTCGCCAATTAAGCACTACAAAATCACCGACCTCTACCTTGCTAACCCCCGACCCGATAGCGCTAATGATCCCCGCTGCCTCATGGCCAAGCAAAAAAGGAAATTCATCATTAATAGCACCTTCCCGATAATGAAGATCAGTGTGGCAAACTCCACAGGCTTGAACATCGACAAGTACTTCTCCAGGGCCCGGATCCGGCACTAAAATTGTTTCAACTGACACTGGTTGTTTAGGGCTCTTGGCAACAACTGCTTTAACTTCATATGGCATGGGCTGAATCCTTCTGTCTCGATAACACTAACTCGCTTCTGAGGCAAGGAACGCCTACAACCGTTGCTTTAAGCAAAGACCCTTTCATACGCAGCCTCCAAGTTTTATTTCACTGCATCTCTAAGGTCCCGCCTCAGTTCCTTAAGCTCGTCACGAAGCCGCGCTGCATACTCAAATCTTAAATCCTCAGCGGCTTCCTGCATTTCCAACTCCAACGAGTGTATTAACCTATTCAAATCATCTTCTGGTAATTCGGCTAGGTCTTTTTTCGCTCGTTCAGCGGAAGCATAATGTTTGTTAGAAAGCTTTTCAGGGACGGGAGCACCCTGAGTTTCGCCTCGGAGAATCAAAAGAATATCGGTCACAGCTTTTCGAATAGTCTGAGGGTTTATGTTATTTTCTTTATTGTATTTTTGCTGTAGGCCTCTTCGGCGGTTCGTCTCAGAGATAGCTTTCTGCATCGAAGCTGTTACGGCATCCGCATACATAATTACTTGACCGTCTACGTTCCTCGCCGCTCGCCCAATTGTCTGAATTAACGAGGTCTCACTTCTCAGGAAGCCCTCTTTGTCTGCATCTAGGATCGCCACCAAAGAAACCTCAGGTAAATCGAGCCCTTCACGAAGCAGGTTAATTCCGACCAAAACATCGAACTCACCTAGTCGAAGGTCACGCAATATTTCAATTCGTTCGATAGTGTCGATTTCGCTGTGGAGATACCGCACCTTGGTACCTAGCTCAAGCAGATAATCTGTTAGATCTTCAGACATCTTCTTTGTCAGCGTTGTAACTAAAACTCGATCACCTCGAGCGACCCGATATTCTATTTGCTCTATCAAATCATCAATTTGATTTTTGGTTGGTTTAACAATTACCTCTGGGTCAACTAGTCCAGTCGGGCGAATAATCTGTTCGACTATCTGCTCGCTTTGCTCAACCTCATAGTTACCCGGTGTTGCAGATAAGAAAACCACTTGATTGAGTCGTTCCATAACCTCATCGAATTTCAGAGGCCTGTTATCGCGCGCTGAGGGAAGACGGAATCCATGATCAATAAGTGTATTTTTCCGGGACCGATCACCAGCATGTTGCCCATGAAGCTGAGGAACAGCCACGTGACTCTCATCGATTATTAGCAAAAAATCATTGGGAAAAAAATCTAAAAGAGTGTAGGGCGGTTCGTCAAATGTTCTTTCATCCAGATGCATCGAGTAATTCTCAACGCCGTTGCAATAACCGAGTTCCTGCAACATTTCAAGGTCATATTCAGTTCGCATTCTTAGTCTCTGAGCTTCGAGAAGTTTATTGTTGCTTTCAAACCACGCAAGTCGCTCCTGTAACTCATTCTCTATTTTCCCTAAAGCAGTTTGTAATTTTTCCTCACCTGTCACATAGTGAGTAGCTGGAAAAATTGTGACCTCAGTTACCTCTTCCAAACGCTCACCAGTAAGCGTGTCAATGCGAGTAATCCGCTCTATCTCGTCGCCAAACAGTTCAATTCGGACCACGAACTGCTCGTACGCCGGATGTATCTCAAGTGTGTCCCCTCTGACCCTAAATTTCCCTCTAACCAAGTTCATATCATTACGCTCATACTGCATAGCCACAAGCTGTCGTAGGATCGCTCGCTGCTCACGCGCATCACCAACGCGTAGATAAAGCATCTTCCTTAAATATTCCTCTGGCGGACCCAGTCCATAGATCGCAGAAACCGATGCAACTACTATTACGTCTCTCCGAGTTAGAAGCGCTGCAGTAGCTGAGTGCCGAAGTCTATCGATTTCTTCGTTAACCGATGAGTCTTTCTCAATGTACGTATCCGAAGACGGCATATACGCTTCCGGCTGATAGTAGTCATAATATGAAACAAAATATTCAACACGATTATCAGGAAAAAATTCTCGGAATTCGTTAGCTAGCTGTGCTGCCAGCGATTTATTTGGCGCAAGTACAAGAGTTGGCCTCTGCACGCTTTCGATCGTCCAGGCCATTGTCGCACTTTTACCGGAGCCTGTAATTCCAAGAAGCGTTTGGAACTTCAATCCACTGTTGATTCCATCGGACAAAGCCTCAATCGCCTTAGGCTGATCGCCTGACGGATTAAAATCAGAGACCACTTTGAAAGGGTTTAGCGCAGTCGGCAGCACTCTTTTTTCAACACTCACAGTACAATCTTACGTACCGAATAAGGGGTCGCAAAATATATCTCGTCGAATGATGCATTATCCGGGTGAAACTATGGGTATCCTCCGGCGCTGGAGGGCCCATTTTTTTTAGACAGGGCCAATTATGAGCGACGACACTATAGAACCTAACGAAGAACCAGATATCGAGCTAGATGGTGATCTTGACGATCTTGAAATTGACCTCGAAATGGATGATGACGATGCAATCCCACCTGAAGGTGAAGAAGACGACGATGATCATGAAATAGAAGTGCCGTCTGGAGTCAAAATCACATCAGAAGACGAAGACGAAGACGAAGACGAAGACGACGAAGTAGAAGCCGACCTTGACACTATTCTGAGAGAACGACTTGCATCAGAAGACGAAGACGAAGACGAAGACGACACTGAGACTGAAGGCGACGTTGTCGAAAAAGTTCTTGTTTCTGCAGAAGGTGACCGCATTCTCAGCAAACAGGAAGATGAGGTTCTTTGTACTGGCTGTTTCCTTCTCGTGAAAGCTTCTCAATATGATGACCGTGGCGGAACTGCTGCGTGTCCACATTGCGGCACGCCAATAGGCAGTTAGGTTCTTGGTTATTACTTTAATGCGGAGAATTAAATGCAGCTAAACAACAAAGTTTCTGTTATTACAGGAGCCGCTAGTGGAATCGGCGCCGCTTGCGCCAGGAAGTTCGCTAGCGAGGGTGCCAAGTTAGTCATCGTAGACATAGATGAAAGCAAGTCCAGAGAAGTCGCTAAAGATGTAGATGGAATCGCCATTACCTGTGACTTAAATGATCCTTCCGCCATTTCGAACATGATTTCCGAAGTTGAAGAAACTGTTGGGCCCATTGACTTACTTTTCAATAACGCAGGAATTGCTACTGGTAGCGGTCCCCTAGACACTGATTTAGAAGAATGGCAACTTCAATGGAACGTGAATCTCATGTCACATGTGCATGCCGTTCGTGCTGTCCTACCAGGCATGCTGGAGCGTGGAGAAGGCTACATATTGCACACGGCTTCAATGGCGGGCATCTTGTCCACACATGATAATTTACCATACGCTGTAAGTAAGCACGCTGTGGTAGGACTCGCAGAATGGCTCGCGTTCACATACATGCATCGCGGAATTAGAGTAGGGCTGCTAGCGCCTCTTGCCGTTAGAACCCCAATGCTTGGGAATCAAGCGGACAGCGAATGGGCAAATCAAGCGGGTGGCCCAATAAAAGAAGCTGAAGAGGTGGCCGAGCAGGTCTTCGACTCTATCGTCGATGAAAGATTCTTAATATTGACTGATCAGATAGCCGACAAATGGATGCGACAAAAAACTTCTGACCCTGACCGGTGGCTTCACGGTATGAACCGCCTTCAACAGCGTCTCGATAAAGCTAGCAACCACGAGAATTAACCTGCTCTGGATTCCTATAACGCTCGTTGCGTCAGTTGCACAAATTTTTCGAACAGCCAAGCAACATGCTCTAAGAGACGTCGTTGGTAGCGAAGGAGCCGCATACGCAAGGTTTCTCTTTGCCTTTCCATTCGCCATATTGCTTCTGACAAGCACATACATTTGGCATCCGACTCCTATCTCAATCCCAGGTTCATATTGGTTCAAAGTGAGCGGAGCAGCTACAGCTCAAATAGTTGGCACTATCCTGCTTCTCAAGTCATTTCGAGAGCGCGATTTCGCTGTCGGCACCGTTTACTCGAAAGCGGAAATTCTATTAGTAGCTATTGCCTCTACTATCATTCTTAAAGAATCTCCGTCTCTACTTGCCTGGATTGCAATAGTCGTATGCATGGTAGGTCTAGTAACTCTCACAGCTAAAAAGTCTTCGCAATCTTACTATTACTTAGCTACATCTCCTGGGGCTTTACGCGGTATCAGTAGTGGCCTTTTTTTTGGATTAGCTGCAGTCGGAATACGTTCTTCAGTGACGACTCTGACCGCAAGTTCACTTTGGCATAGATCTGTCTTCACTCTCGCCACGATGCTCGGAATTCAAGCGTTGCTCCATGGGCTCTACCTATTTTTTTTCGCACCAGATCAGCTATCTAAAATTTTTAGTAGTTGGCGGAGATGCGTTTTAATTGGATTAATGAGTGTTTCAGGGACCACAGGATGGACAGTCGCTATGGCGATGACCACTGCCTCGCGAGTGCGGACCCTCGGCCAAATTGAAATTGTTCTAGCCTTTATAATTTCTACGACCCGTTTAAAGGAACGACACAAAATTAAGGACTACGTAGCTAGCGCGCTGGTACTCCTAGGGATTATTGGCGTAGTAGTCTTCGGTTAATGGCCATGAATATGAAGCGTCCTGTCACACCATTTTGACCATAACGAGCGTCACGGCTCGGGCGTGGCAGGGGTTTCTTTAAGTTGGCTTGCCCACGTCAACACCTTTGGTATTTGTTCATCGAGCAGCGAAGGCTCACCATCATTTCGAACCACAAAATCTGCTAGCTCTAGCCTTTTTTCACGAGGCACCTGAGAATTCATTCTGGCCCGAGCGTCATCTTCACTAAAACCCCGGTAGGCCACAAGCCTTTGCACAGCCAGATCAACTGGTGTATCGACCACAAGGATTCCGCTTACTATGTAACGGGGCCGTCCGCCATCCAACAATCCTTCAATCAATAATGGTATGTCTAGAACGACTAGATTGTCTGTGTCAGTTTCATTTCTTATCCGGCGCCGAATCTCCTTGTTCACAGGTGGGTGCACTAACTGATTCAGGTCTCTAAGTGCATCTTTATCGTTAAAGACAATGTTAGCTATAGCAGAACGCAACAGGGAGCCGTCTGTATCAACGACTTCATCACCAAACCTAGAAACAATATCTAAGTAAACTGTTTTCCCAGGCTGTTGCATCTCTTTTACTATTGCGTCCGCGTCTATCAGCACCGCTCCTTCAGCAACAAGTCTCTCAGAAACTGTACTTTTACCGCTGCCTATTCCGCCTGTGAGCCCTATAACTCTCACTTCAAACTCTAAACTTCTTCAGCTACTTCTGCTGGTGGCGTTTCATCAGTGTCTTCGGCACTTAACTCACCATCGGCAGGCTGCTCTTCGTACTCAGCAATCGCTTGGCGATAAGCTTCCTCGCCGTGCTCTTCGTAATACTCTCGCCATGCCCTTTCGGCTTCCGACTCTTCTCCATCAGCAGCCATATCTTCGAATTCACCAATAAAGTTTCCAGATGAATCATACTGGTGCTCACCGAAAGCAGCTTGGTACTCAGCTGCTACGACTCCGCCTTCAGCGGCTTGCTTAATGGAAAGACTTATCCTACGTCGCTGCAAATCGAGGTCTATGATCTTAACCCATAGTTCCTCACCAGGTGTAACTACCTGCTCTGGCAAATCAACGTGATGCGCAGACATTTCCGATATGTGAACAAGGCCTTCGATACCTGGACCGACTTGGACGAAAGATCCAAATGGCACAAGCTTGGTAACTCGTCCGTAAACTAATTCTCCAACCTGGTGGCTATTGGCAAATTCTTGCCATGGGTCTGTTTGAGTAGCCTTCAGCGATAACGAAATTCTCTCTCTTTCGCGATCGACTTCCAACACTTCAACATCTACTTCATCTCCAACCGTTACCACAGAGGATGGATGATCAACATGCTTCCAAGAGAGCTCTGATACGTGGATCAAACCGTCCATGCCGCCTAAATCGACGAATGCACCGAAGCTGACGACAGAGGAAACGACGCCGCTTCTCTTTTCGCCTGGCTTCAAATTGTCCAAGAAGCTATCGCGTTGGTCTTTCTGAGTCTCTTCCAACCATGCACGCCTCGACAACACAACATTGTTTC